>Ga0209977_10000086_pt1 | contig 33781 bp, 27 predicted proteins | sample SumtaG_2_FD_183113 | JGI IMG/M metagenome (GOLD analysis project Ga0209977, IMG submission 183113) | Deep subsurface microbial communities from Indian Ocean to uncover new lineages of life (NeLLi) - Sumatra_00607 metaG (SPAdes) (version 2) | ecosystem: Environmental > Aquatic > Marine > Oceanic...
TACTAATCCTGGTACTATTGTGCAGACGAAAACCTAGCATATTCTCCCGGAATTGTCCACCTATGCACTTTTTGGTGCCGCATGTCTTTAGAGACGACCACTCTCCACCACCGATTGATTATTGCCCTCACGACCCGTGTCAGCAAGCAGGCACCTGGTAGTTCTAACTTGGGAAACGTCTTTTGAGAGTTTACAACGAGAGCTGCCACGGTGAGGTTCATATTCACTAGTCAGCGCTGACGGCCAATGTACCGAGCTATATACCGGAAATAATAGTTTGACAAAGACTGAGGAAACCGATAGTATTCTGGTGCTGTTAACGGGTCCTCAAACTACTCGACTGATCCATGGAAGCGTCCATTAGGAGGACAACTGAGAGGGCAACTCACGAGTATCCGAGCCAACTGTCCGATGAACGTAGATTCCATATTCTTCTCGCCCAACGAATCCCTGTTTGTAGCATGCCGAAAACTGGGCTACGGACAAACCTGTCATAGGATCAAGAACTAAAACAGAAAGGAGGTATGGTAGCACGTGAACAGAGTTAGAACACCGAGGCCAAATGACATCTTCCCCTGGCAACCTGACGAGATCTCGGAAGCTAAGCCAGCTCATCTGATGAATTTCATCGACGGGAAATGGCTAGAAGCCAAGAAGTACAGAGAGGTCGTGGATCCGATGTCTGGCGAACCATTTATCCAGATGCCGGACACCAACGAAGAAGAATTGGCACCTTTCATTCAATCACTGGCAGAATGCCCCAAATATGGTTTGCATAACCCGATCATGAATGTCGAAAGATACCTGATGTACGGAGAGATTAGCAAAAGGCTCGCCGATTTTCTCAGAAGTAGCGAAGGGGAGAACTACTTCACGAGGCTGATTCAAAGAGTAATGCCCAAGGATACTGAGCAATGCCGCAGCGAAGTCACTGTGACGGCCACATTCCTGGAGAACTTCTCAGGCGATCAGGTCAGGTTCCTTGCCAAGGGACAGACTACTCCGGGCAATCACCTGGGGGAGGAGGCCATCGACTATCGCTGGCCCCACGGTCCCGTCGCTGTGATCACTCCTTTCAATTTCCCACTGGAGATAATGGCCCTACAGACGATGGGTGCTTTGTACATGGGGAACAAAGTAGTTCTTAAGCAAGCAACAGCTACCTCCATTGTTGCCGAAGCTTTTGTAAGGCTGCTTCTGCATTTTGGAATGCCTGCGCAAGATCTGCTCTTGATTCACTGCAGCGGTCAGGTCATGGAGAAACTAGTCACCAACCCCGTGATTCAATTCACCCAATTCACTGGCAGCAGTTCAGTTGCGGAGCGGCTATTGGAGCTGACAAAAGGGAAGTGCCGCATTGAGGATGCTGGCTTCGATTGGAAGATAGTCGGGCCGAATGCAATCCCGTCTATGACCGACCTCGTGGCAACGCAGTGTGATAGGGATGCCTACGCGGCCAGTGGTCAGAAGTGTTCAGCCCAAAGTCTATTGGCTGTCCACGAGAATTGGGTGAAGCTTGGACTCCTGGTGAAACTAGCAAAACTTGCTGCCAAACGCAGCTTAAGAGAGCTTACTATTGGTCCGGTGCTGACTTGGACCAACGAGTTGATTGAGGAGCACATTGACAAGCTATTACGAATCAGAGGCACGAAGATACAGTTTGGCGGCAAACGCTTAAGGAGGCATTTGATACCATCATGCTACGGTAGCTTTGAACCCACTGCCGTATTTATACCACTGAAGAGTATTCTGCCAAATATTGATTTGGTTACAACCGAGGTTTTTGGGCCTCTTCAGGTAATAACAACATGGGAATCCGAAGACGACCTCAAGTTGCTGCTGAACATATGCAACTTTATGAAGCATCATCTTACTGCCGGAGTCGTCGATAACGATCCGGACTTCCTGAACAACGTATTGGGACAGACGGTGAACGGTACAACGTATGCCGGTATCAGAGCCCGAACCACAGGAGCGCCTCAGTGGCACTTCTTCGGTCCATGCGGTCATCCAGCCGCTGCCGGGATTGGAACGATAGAAGCCATCAGAAATACCTGGTCGCTGAACAGGACGATCATAAAGGATACTACCACACTATCCTGTAACAAGTAGCTTATTGTGCATAAGAGGGAACGAGTATGACAGTCGCCTTGATTCCAGCTGTGCCTATAATAGAATGATATCGGTCAAGCCTTGTAGCATGGCTGGTTTTTCCCTGTTGATATTGCTCAGCACGATAGGCTTGAGACGTGCAGAATTTCGGGCTCATCAGACAAATTGAAAACTTACAGACAGACAATGGAAGTGAGTTTGCCTGGGAGTTTGAAAGAGCTGTAGCCAGGTTAGGTATTCAAAGGTATTCCTCCAGAGTCAAAACCCCAAAGGACAACCCGGAGATAGAAAGATTCAACGGAACCTTAGAGTATGAATGGCTTTATGACTCTAATCTATCTCTAGACCCTGAAGAACTCAATCCCTGGCTGACCGAATGGCTCATAGAATATAACTTCAACCGCCCCCACCAGTCTCTTGCCTATCTTACTCCTATACAGTATATTGAAAGAGAACTCGCCCAAATCCGCAGCCCAGTGTTACTCATGTGGTCAGCCAGCACACTTCATTGACAAGAACTCAGAAGAAGGATAATATCTTGGCGGCACTGATTTGTCTGCAAACGACTGAATCAAAATACTTCTTCGACCAAAGACGCTAAAAAACACAGCACGGGCAGGCTGGCTTGCCCTAGGCAGGGAATACATTAACTGGCACAAAACATTAGAAGTAGACAAAAGAAAGGAGAAGGAATATGAGGGTTTTGGTTATTGGTTCGGGTAAAGTGGGTGCTGCAAGTGCCTGGGATTTAGTCAGGGATAATAGCGTGGAAATAGTAGGAATAGTAGATAGACGGAGAAGCAACCTTGAGAGGCTACAAAAATGGATAAATAGCAACAAGCTCAAACTGCATGTTCTTGATGTCAGTAATACCGCGGATATGAAAATACTCATGAAAGAATATGACGTTGGCATCATTTCGCTACCTGTTAGAAAAACAAGCTATACGACTGTCGAGGCTGCGATTGAAGTCGGATTAGATGTCGTTGACATACTCGAAGATTATCACAGACGACCAGACCCTTATGAGACCGAAGGCTTAAATATTCCCAATCAAATGACCCTGGAAGAGTACGGAGGATGGCTCCATAAGAGAGCCATGGAGAATGACGTCATACTCGTTGACGGATTAGGCTTTGCTCCCGGTTTAAGTAACATCACAATTGGTGAAGCTATCAGGAAAATGGACACAGCCGAGTCGGCGATAGCAAGAGTCGGCGGCATCCCTGCCAAGGAAGCTAGTGTGAAATACCCCCTAAAATACATGATTACTTGGACATTCGAGCATGTCTTAAGACAATATATGATTCAAGTGGAAGTGATTAAGAATGGTAAGGTAGTGGAAGTACCGGCACTGAGTGATCGTGAAAAATTCAGATTTACCAAATTTGGCAAGAATGAGGAATTGGAGTGCGCCGTGACCTCTGGCATGCCTTCTTATATTAGTACGAGACCACAGCTTAATGAATTCGCCGAGAAGACTATCAGATGGCCAGGTCATTATGAGGGGATAGATACACTCAAGGAATCTGGAATGCTCGACCTTACACCTGTTGAGTTCAGGGGCATGAAGATAGCACCTCGCGATTTTTTATCATCCGTTATCGGGCCTAAACTGAAGGCAGCAGAGGGCGATACTGACGTCTGCGTTATGTGGAACACAGTGACTGGAACAAAAGGCGGACACAAAATGAGAATTGATTACTATATGTGGGAGGAGGCGGATACAAAGAATGGGATTTCCGCTATGGGAAGAGTTACCGGATTCCCTGCGGCGATAGGTGCCAAACTCATAGGGAGAGGAGAAATAGAAAAGAAAGGCATAGTGGCTCCCGAGGATGCTATCAAAGGAAAAGTTTACCAAAAATTCATGGAGGAATTAACAAAAAAGAACATAACCGTACTCGAGGTTCCCGAAACCAATTGATTGAGGATGCTCTAGGCATTTGCTGAAGAGATGCTCTGCGCTGTAGGCAATGCTAGCTGAAACAGATTTTGTCGGCATCAGGAAAATGGGCCCAATACAGAGACATGGTAAGGTATTATCTTTCTGGGAATGAGGCAATCGTCGAGGGTGCCATCAGAGCGGGATGTCGTTATTATGCGGGCTATCCCATTACTCCCTCAACCGAAATCATGGAGAGGATTTCAATCAGGTTTAATGAGATTGGGGGTGTATTCATGCAGATGGAGGATGAGATTGCCGCTATCTGCTCAGTTATTGGGGCATCATGGGCAGGTGCCAAAGCCATGACCGCTACATCGGGACCTGGCTTCAGCTTGATGCAGGAGGGAATTGGATATGCTGCTATGACAGAAACACCAATCGTGGTCGCGGATATTCAAAGGGCAGGTCCCAGTACAGGACAGGCTACACGGGTGGCAAGTGGAGACATAATGCAGGCCAAGTGGGGTTCGTCCGGAGATTATCAGGTTATCGCCGTGTGTCCCTGGTCGGTGCAGGAAGCATATGAACAAACGATTAATGCCTTCAATCTTGCTGAGAAATACAGGGTTCCTGTTCTATTGCTTACTGAGGAAGCAATCGGTCATCTGCGGGAGAGAATAGACGTGGTGAAAGATATTGAGATATTCAACCGCAGGAAGAAACCAGGTGCAGCCCCGTTTGGTACTGAGGAAAGGGATGGCGTGCCACCCATGCCCACTTTTGGTGAGGGAGAGAAGGCGCTGGTGACTGGCTCCACGCATGACAGTCATGGTTTCAGAAAAACCGACGACCCACTAGTTCAAGACAGGTTGGTTTCAAGGCTAAATGAGAAAATAGTAAACAACCGGGAAAGAATTATTGACTACGAGGATTATTACTTGGAGGACGCCACGGTGGTTGTTATCAGTTATGGCTTTACGGCAAGGAGTTCGCTATTTGCCGTTGAAGCCCTGCGAGCGGAAGGGAGAAAAATCGGGATGCTCAGGCTCAAGACTCTGTGGCCCTTTCCCGATAGCTTGAAAAGGAATATCGGAGCAAGAGCTAATGTGTTGTTTGTTCCTGAGATGAACAAAGGACAGGTTGCCGGAGAGGTAAGGAAATATGTCTCTTGCCAGGTAGTAACGTTTACTCAAACTAATGGGGAAGTCATATACCCTGATGCCATTATAGAGCAATTGAGGAGGTACCTCTAATGTCCAGGGATATGCAACAATATTTGCGACCGGGATTGACTTCAACACCCTTCTGCCCCGGTTGTGGTCACGGAATTTTGATGGGATTGATTTTAAGGGCAATCGATCAGCTTGAGTTAGACATGGATGAGATGTTATTCGTCTCCGGCATAGGTTGTGCTGCCTGGATACCAAGCCCCCACTTCAATGCTGATACTCTTCATATTCTGCATGGCAGGGCTATTCCTGCTGCCACAGGAGCTAAGATGTTTAACCCAAAATTGAGGGTGGTGGTTGTCGGTGGGGATGGCGATTTAGCGGATATTGGGGGAAACCACCTTATTCATGCCGCACGTAGAAATATTGACTTGACTGTCATCTGTGCCAGCAACATGGTTTATGGGATGACCGGGGGTCAAGTCTCCTCTACTACATCTGTAGGTGCCTTTACGCAAACAACAACCCAAGGAAATCCTTATCAGCCATTTGACCTGTGCAAGCTTATTATCGCTGCTGGTGCCACCTATGCAGCCCGGTATTCGGTAACTCAGCCCTTTGCCCTTATAGCCAGCATCAAGAAGGCATTACAAACTAATGGTTTTTGCTTCATTGAAGTTTTGTCACCTTGCCCGACCCAATTTGGCAGACACAACCAGCTTGATACTCCTGCAGATATGATCAAGAATCTGACGGATAAGTGCATCACCAGGAGGAAGGCCAAGAACTTATCACCAGAAGAACTGAAGGGTAAGATAATAACTGGGGAGTTCGCTAATGGCGCCGATTAAGCAAGTTATACTGTGTGGTTTTGGGGGACAGGGTATTGTCCTGGCTGGCGCTATACTAAGTCAAGCAGCTTTCAATGATGGAAAATGGGTTAGCAGCACGGATTCCTATGGCGCAGCAGCCAGAGGGGGAGCTTGTCGAGCCGAAGTGGTGATATCTGAGAGGCCAATAATTTTTCCCTATGTTATTGCCGCCGATACGTTAATTGCTATGTACCAGACCGCTTATGACAAATATATTGGATGCGTCAAACCTGGCGAGGGAGTCGTCATTTATGACGAGCGGTTTGTTCCTGAGGAGATGAAAGGCTTGAAATATGTAGGGATTCCTGCTAGCAGGACAGCACTTGAGGAACTCAATAACGGAATGGCTGCCAACATAATCATTTTGAGTGCAGCCGTGGAAATGACCGACGTAGTTAGTAAAAAGGAGCTAAAATCTGCAATAGAAGAGATTATTCCAGAAAGGTTGAGAGAGCTGAATCTAAAAGCTATGAATATTGGATTCAGGTTGGGCAGAACGAAGTCCAATCACATACACCAGAGATAAACAAGGAAAGGCGATAGATTAACACCGGTGGAAGGAAGAACACATATACCGATAATAGACCAGCAGAGGTGCCGTATTTGTGATCTCTGTCGACTGCTTTGCCCTGACTTAGCCATAACAAAGAATGGTAATAAGAATCAGATTGAGATTGATTATAGCTATTGCAAAGGGTGCGGTATTTGTACTGTGGTATGCCCCAGGGACGCTATTGAAATGATACCGGAGGAAAGCGTTGACTAACCTTCCAGCCCCAACCTTCAGATTAGGGGATGCCCTATTCTCTGGCTCTCGACTCACTGGAGCGGATGGCTGCCCGTAACGGACCTAGTTCAGATGGATTAGTGGCGCCTTGTATGTCTGAACGTCAGGTAGCGGACGAGCACAAGTGCCATGTCAAATCATTTGAGCGGGTAACCCAACTTTAGTGTGTTGTATCATAAAAGATGTAACCGTATGAGGCACTACTTTCCCTACAGCTCAACCTGGTGGGATTCCCTTTTCTCTTCATATGTCTTGTGGAGATTATCTAATTTGGTATCGGTGCTCCGCTTCAGTTGACCCGGGTTTAAGCTCAGGTAGAGCGCCTCAAGTTGCCTTCTGGTTTCCTTTGGCATCTGCCCCGAGTCCATCAGTCTCTGATACGGCGTCCGGGGGATATCATGCTTCCTGTTTAACCTGCCCCCAATCCTTTCCTCACTGACCAGCCTCATCACTGGCTGAAAGAAGTTCTTGTATAGTCTCAGTTCGTTACAACAAAGGTCATTGATAATCATCAGCTCCCCGGGAGTGTCATATCTCAGATATTCAGCAGTTTCCTGACATGGGTTCAGTTCTTCTGTTCAATATAGGCATTGTCATCTTTCCGATTTGGTCGCGACATGGTAAATTCTAACTTCTCCCTCTGGCAATATTTATACAGAATCTGATTGATGAATGCTTGATCGTTATCCGAATCCAGTCCCTTCCACTCAAACGGAGCCCTTTTTCTAGTCTCCTTTAAAGCTCGAACCCTGTATTCCTGGGGCCTGCCCATTATCGCCTCACCTTCCCACCGACCATAGGAGATATCAGTGGTGTTTACGGTATTCACATATTCTCCAGAGGCAGAGGAGCCACAGTGAACAACCATATCAGCCTCTAGAGGCTATTGCATTTTACTACATTTAGTGTTAAAATGTTTTCATACCACAATGTTTAGGGGAAATTGATGAACTGTCCTAACTGCGGCAGCCAGGAATCGAGGGTAATAGATTCTCGGAGTCTAGATGAAGTGGTGAGACGCCGAAGGCAATGCCTGGCCTGCAGTGCTCGCTTCACTACTCATGAACGTATACAGCCACATGATATCTTTGTTATTAAGAAGGATGGACGGCGTGAGGAATTCAACCGGGATAAGCTCCTTTCGGGTATTCGTAAAGCTTGTGAGAAACGCCCCCTTCCTACAGGCGCCATTGATAAGTTCGTGGACACCATCGAGGCTGAGCTTTACAAGGTGAGCAAAAGCGAGGTCTCCAGCTCCTATATTGGTGATTTGGTCATGGAAGGATTAAGAAAATTAGACCACATTGCCTACATTCGCTTTGCCAGTATTTATCGGGAATTTGCTGATATCGGCGATTTGAAACAAGAAGTGGATAACTTGGCGGTACGAAGAGAGCTAACGCCAGCAAACCAGATACCGCTACCTTCTTCCGAGGTGGTGAATTCCGTGGTTGGTCGTAAGGGAAGATAAAATGTCCAAAACCCATCGGAAGGAGAACCAAAAAGTTGTTGGTCGAGATAGAGTAGCTCGAGCTGTTTTTGCTGCTGCCGAGTCCATGGGTATAAGTGATAGGAAATTGCTGGAGAAGTTTACGGAGCAAGTAAGTCAGCGCTTAGAGGTAGCTCAGCCTTTCCCAGGCATGGAGGAATTTGTTCCCCGACAAACCAAACAGCCTTTGTCCTCCTCCCAAATTCAGGCAATGGTTAAAGAGATTCTGACTGCAGATGAATTTTCTCCCCAGGCTAAAAGTCAAGTCATTTCTGGAATCAAACTTAGCGATAATGCCTTAAGGGTCCTGGAAAGGAGATATTTGACAAAGGATGGAGAAGGGAAGGTTATTGAGACGCCGCATGAATTATTTCGCCGCGTCGCCAAGCATATTGCCTCAGCCGAGCTACATTACGATGCCAACGCAGATGTCTCATTTTGGGAAGAGGCATTCCATCAATTAATGACAAACCTGGATTTCTTACCCAACTCCCCCACTCTAATGAATGCCGGCCACGAACTAGGGCAATTATCAGCTTGCTTTGTTTTACCTATTGAAGATTCTATGGAGTCTATTTTTGATGCGGTTAAATATACTGCTTTGATTCATAAAAGTGGCGGAGGCACCGGCTTTTCCTTTTCCCGACTTAGACCGACAAGTGATAGAGTAGGTTCTACAGGTGGCATTGCTAGTGGCCCCGTCTCTTTCATGCGGACCTTTGATGTCACCACCGATGTCATAAAACAAGGTGGCATGCGACGCGGAGCCAATATGGCAATACTCAATGTTGAGCATCCCGATATCTTGAAATTCATCGTGGCTAAGGAAGACCCGGAGGCTCTAACCAATTTTAACCTTTCTGTAGCTGTGACCGATAAGTTTATGAAAGCGGTGGGAAAAGGCACCGATTACAATTTGGTGAACCCTCGAACTGGGGAGGTGACGGATAAGCTTAATGCTAAAGAGGTATTTTACAAAATAGTTGACATGGCTTGGCACACCGGTGACCCGGGCATTGTATTTATTGACGAGATAAACAGGCATAACCCCACGCCTAAGTTGGGCAAAATAGAAAGCACTAACCCCTGCGGGGAACAACCCTTACTTCCCTTTGAATCCTGTAATTTAGGTTCCATAAACTTGTCCAAGATGGTGGCGGATAAAGATGGCCAGCCGTACATTGACCATGACAAGCTATCTCAAACAGTCAAGCTGGCAGTTCGCTTCCTTGATAATGTTATAGAAGTCAACCAATTTCCCTTGCCAGAGATCACGGAGATAGCAAAAACTACCAGGAAAATAGGCTTGGGGGTGATGGGTTTTGCCGACATGCTGATCCAGCTTGGCATCCCTTATGATAGTGAACAGGGGCTTGTTATGGCCGAGGAAATTGCCCATTTCATATCTGAAGAGGCGGATAAAACCTCGATAGAGCTAGCCCAAGAAAGGGGAGTTTTTCCTGCTTTCCAAGAAAGTATTTATGACATGCCCGATGGTCCTCGTTTTCGAAATGCCTCTCGGACTACCATTGCTCCTACTGGCAGCTTGAGCATAATCGCTAATTGTTCCAGTGGCATTGAACCATTATTCGCCTTAAGCTACATACGTCATATCCTGGAAGGTGAAGAATTTATAGAGGTGAACCCTTATTTTGAGGAGACAGCTAAAAAGGGAGGGTTCTATTCCCCAGATCTAATGAAGCAGCTAGCTGAAGGAAAGAGGCTAAAAGACATAGAAGAAGTTCCTGAAGACATAAAAATGCTCTTTGTCACTGCACATGACATATCTCCTGAGTGGCACGTCAAGATGCAGGCAGCATTCCAAAAATTTACTGATAGCGCTGTATCCAAGACAGTCAATTTTCCTCACGAGGCGACGCCCGATGACGTAACCAAAGTATATATGCTTGCTTATCAAGAAGGCTTGAAGGGGATAACTATTTACCGTGATAGGAGTCGAGATAGTCAGGTCCTCACTGTGGGTGAGGGGGTAAAAAAGACTGAAGGTAAGCTAGCTCCCCGGAAAAGGCCTAAGGTTACCACGGGTGTAACTGAAAGGGTAAACACTGGATGTGGCTACATCTATGTGACAGTAAATTTTGATAATCGGGGAATATCTGAAGTTTTTTCCACCTTAGGAAAAGCTGGAGGTTGTGCCGCAGCACAGCTTGAGGCTATCAGCCGCCTAACATCTCTGGCTCTGAGGTCTGGAATAGATATAGATTCTATTGTAAAGCAACTGCGCGGCATTAGATGCCCTTCTATTGCCTGGGAGCAGGGGCATGCTATTTTATCCTGTGCCGATGCTATTGCTAGCGTGCTGGAGAAGTACATTAGAGAAAAGACAGAAACTAATGAAAAGTCCACCAATCCAAATACGTCTTCCCAAAATCCTGAGATGGTTAAAAGTTGGGCCGGGCAATGCCCTGATTGTGGTGGTCCTTTGATTTACCAGGAAGGCTGCAACATTTGCCTCGCCTGTGGCTTTACTAAATGCGGATAGGGTACGAGAAAAGTGGGTAGGTCGAGAGGTAGTTATTATTCAGCTCTTAAGCGGATAACCAAAGTTACCAATTCGACTTTTGGCTTAAGAAAGATTTGTAATTCCATAGCTAAAAGCACTGCCAAGGCAATGCAGGCAAATGGCTGCCGCATTTTATCCCTCAATTCCCAAAAGGAATATTTGATCACTGTAGGCACATATGGTTTGAGTGACCTTTATCTGAAAAAGGGTCCCCTCGATGCCCGTAAAAGCCTTCCGGATATCCTTGAGGGAAAAGTGGTATTTATTGCCGATGCTGCTAAAGATGAAAGAGTTCAATACCCCCAAATAGCACTAGCGCAAGGAATATCTTCTATAATCGGGGTTCCTGTACTTGGGAAGGGAGAGACTATCGGAGAGATTCGAATTTACACTCATGAGCCTCGCCAATTCTCTGAAGCGGATAGAAGCTTTCTCCACAGTGTTGCTGATATGTGCGCCGTCGTCTTTGAGAGAGCGGAGCTTCACCAATTGCTGGAGCAGGACCACAAGACAAGGGGAAGACGAAAAAAATCGTCCCAAGTACCTCCTTTGCCTACTACCCTGGAGTCATCTAGTTTCGCTCATCCCAGCGAGGAGGATTTTGCCAAACTTTTAGATTTTTACTGTATTGAATGGCTTTATGAGCCTCGTTCCTTTCCTCTTAGATGGCAAGGCGGCAAGATAGCAGAGATGTTCACTCCCGATTTTTATTTGCCCGAGTTAGATCTGTATGTTGAACTCACTACATTAAAACAAAATCTGCTAACCGAGAAGAATCGCAAGCTGCGCCAGCTCAGAGAACTTTACCCCGAAGTCAATATCAGGCTTCTAAACAAAAATGATTTTCTCAAGCTGTTAGCCAAATATGGTTATGGCCCTCTAGGCGAAGCTAAAGTAGAGGGGATCGATCGAGTTTTATACAGCAATGCCAAAATTCAACGAAGGATAAGAACCCTAGCCAGACATATTTCACGCGATTACACTGGTCAGAGATTAGTGCTAATAGGCATATTGAAGGGCGTTGTTTGTTTTATGGCTGACCTGATGCAGCACCTTTCCCTTCCGGTTACCCTAGACTTTATGGCTATCTCATACTATGGTGGCGATGGTCAGGTAGTCAAGATAACCAGAGACCTCGATAGCAGCATAACAGGGCAGCATGTACTGATGGTTGAAGACATCGTCGATACGGGTATGACACTGAATTACATTCTCAGTCATCTTTCTGCTCACAATCCTGCCAGCCTTCGCGTCTGTACTCTGCTTGATAAAAGAGCACGTCGATTGGTAAATGTTCCTCTTGATTACGTAGGCTTCGAAGTTCCCGACGAGTTCGTAGTGGGTTATGGACTAGATTACAAGGGTGAATATCGTAATTTGCCCTTTATTGGCATCCTTCACCCCGAGCTAATCAAAGGCGAAGGGCCAACCCCAACTTAGCTCCCTTCTTCCGTGGCGATGCTTATCGCTCGTATAATAATAAAAACTGGGGATAAAAAACGCCCCAAGTAACCTCACTTTCCTTGGCTCTCCACCCACCTTCCTTTCCGCTTCCACCTACCTTGCGCTGGGCCTTTTACCTCCCGGCACTTTTCAGCTTCCGCTTACTCAGTGGTCGGCTCCACACTCGCCAAGTTCTTGTTCAATTACTCGGGGCACCAATATATTAACACACCTCTAAAACTTTGTCAAGGGGATGTGAGAAATTTGTCACTGATTATCTCTCCTGAGAAATATTTGCAGCGCGAAGGTGCTACGAGCTCTCACCTTACTACCTTGCCCAAGCCATCTCAGCCATAATGAGCTCTGCTTACTTGGGGTGAGCGCCCCACTTAACTCCAAATCTCTCCTTGACCTGTGGATTAACTAAACTGTGAGGCCATTCTCCTTGCAATACTATGACTACCTCTTCCCAGGGCCGCTTAAATAACTCTTCACGGGACTCCTCGGAATAGTACGCAGAATGACCGGTAATGAGAACATTATCAAGCTTGAGTAAGGGATTATCGGGGCTAGGAGGTTCTGAATTTAATACGTCTAACCCAGCACCAGTAATTAGTCCCTGTGAAAGAGCAGTATAAAGAGCTTTTTCATCCACGAGTTCTCCCCGGGCTGTGTTAATGAAATAAGCTGCTGGCTTCATCTTCTTAAATTGCTGAAGCCCCATCATGTGCTTAGTTGCTGAAGTGAGAGCGGTATGCATGGAAACAAAGTCCGACTCTTTAAGCAATTGGTCGAGCTCTACCGCCTCTACTTTCAATGTCTTAAACAGGATGCTGGGTACATGGGGGGCGTAAGCAATGACTCTGAAGCCAAAAACTTTGGCTTTTGGGACAAGGGTACGAGCGATGTTGCCAAAGCCAATAAGCCCTAAGGTTTGCCCGGACAGCCGATGTAACGGCTTCAAAGCGCTCAAGTACTCTGCCTGGGTACTCCATTTCCCATTCTTAATATCAGGAAGTAGTTGATAAAACTTCCTAGCGCAGGCGAGAATAAGTGCCATAGCGTGGTCTGAGACCTCCTCCAAGCAATAATAGGGAACATTGGCAACACAAATACCTTTTTCCGTAGCTGCGGCTATGTCTACATTATCATAACCTATACTCGTAAGGGCAATAAGTCTGCATTTGTGCAGATTCTCGATTACTTTGGGACTAAAGACATACCCGGGCGTTATCCTTATTCCCACCGCTATGACAGCGTCAGCTTCGGAACAGGCAGAGATAAGTTCCTCCTCAGTAGTACATAAAGTCTTTTCCACTTCCGCCCCTAACTCGGTTAAGAGCTCATCGTAGGTGGGAACCGCTCCGGGCACATAAAAGGTAACAACTACTTTGAAGCTCAAATTTCTGCCTCTTTTCTTATTTTTGCTAGAGCAACCTCCGTCGTCTAAACTTTATGATTATAGCATTGTCACTTAGGCATATTCAGCGTGAGTCCTCTGGGGTCTTTACTCATGTCCGTTAAGCTTGGGGCGCGCGACGGCAAAACAAACATAATTGGTACGGACGATTGAAATTACACTCAATACATATCTTGTACATCAATCACTCACTTGCCCCAAGCTATACCGTAATATACTATATAGACAACTCAGGTCGACATAACCAGAAATAGAGGTAAGAGCTATTAATCCAATCTGTAGTGAAACTAGGAGGTTGAGATGTCTGATGTAATAGCTAAGGTAATATCCCAGAAGGGGACTTGCGAAGCTCAACACAAGGTGGGTGATGAATTTGTCATCGGACAACAGACTCCGCCTAACCTTTGTTCATGGGCTTTCTACTCCCTTTTTCCTTTTGCTCAGGTCCTGCAATTCGGTGGTTCGTTCCCTTGGGAACAAGACCGAAACAAGACTACTGTTGCCTGTCCTGACCCAACAAACCCGGTGGTGTTTGAATTAAGGCGCATTTCGTCTTAATGATTTAATCGCGAGGCTAGGTAGCGCAAAATGAATGGACCCTAGAAGATTAACTAAAAGATATTTTAAATTCAGGTGCCAATATTACTAATACAGCTTCAGATTAATTTCACCGTCTGAGTCGTCTCTTCAAAACCTTGGCTTTGTGTTCATGTCGATCAGCCGACGCATTACATCCGACGCCCAAGCAAACAAGCGCTATGCCAAAAAGTCCAACCGCACTTGATGAGACACAAAGGACCCAACCAGTTACAATTCCCACCGTTGCAAGAACTATTGCCGAAATAATATACATATTTGCTCTATGTTTTGCTTCATCAACTTTCTCTAGGATCTGCAACTCTTGCCATCCTGTATCTTCCTCAATTAAAATTTCCCCGCATTTAGGACAAACCACCGCATCTTCATCTATTTTTCCTCCACAGTATTGACAGAATGGCATAGCCACACCTCCCAGTTTCTTTTCGGTAAATGTTATTATATGATAACGCTAATCAAAAATCACTATATTGTGCTAACGTATGCGCAGGAAATTATTACAAAAATTTTTTAAAGTTCTCAGCAGTGTGTCAGTAGCAAGCTTTTTTAATAATACCTAGCCCTTCAGCCAAGGCATCATATCCCTGAGCTTTTTGCCCACAACTTCGATGGGATGCTCTGCTTCCATACGCTTCATAGCATTAAAGCTGGGGCGGCCAGCCTGGTTTTCTAAAATCCACTCTGTGGCAAAGCTGCCATCCTGAATCTCTGCCAGGATTTGCTCCATTTCTTCCCTGACCAAATCATCAATGACCCGCGGTCCCCGCGTATAATCTCCGTACTCTGCCGTATCACTTACCGAATAGCGCATATAACTCAAACCACCTTGATAAATCAGGTCAACAATGAGCTTTAACTCGTGACAAACCTCGAAATAAGCGATCTCAGGTTGATAGCCAGCCTCTATCAATGTTTCAAAGCCAGCCTTTATCAGAGAAGAGACTCCGCCACAAAGCACAGTTTGCTCGCCAAATAGGTCGGTCTCGGTCTCTTCAGCAAAAGTCGTTTCCAGAACCCCGGCTCTAGCGCAACCAATACCCTTGGCATAGGCCAGGGCTGTGTCTTTTGCTTTCCCCGAGGCATCCTGGTGAATAGCCACCAAGGCCGGAGGTCCTGAACCTTCGGTATAAAGCCTTCTGAGCATATGTCCCGGACATTTAGGCGCTATCATGCTAACGTCAACCTCAACTGGAGGCACGATTTGAGAAAAGTGGATACTAAAACCATGAGCGAATATAAGTGTCTTACCCGAGACCATCTCTTTCTCAATTGACTCCCTATAGATTCTGGGCTGCACAGTATCTGGAGCTAGCATAACAATTATATTTGCCTTTTTGGCTACTTCAGCGGTAGTGGCCACTTCAAAATCAGCTTTCTTTGCTGCCTGCCAGACTTCAGTTCCCGGTAACTCGGCAACAATGACCTGGCAGCCGCTGTCCCTCAGATTTTGGGCATGAGCATGTCCCTGACTCCCAAAGCCAATAATGCCAACTGTCCTTTCGTTGAGCAAATCCAGGTTAGAATCTTTGTCATAATAAATTTTAGCCATAGTCCCTCCTCTATTAACTTTCAGTTATTATTTATCAACTATAGGCAGTTATTCACGAACCGCTTCCGCGAGTTAAGGCTATCCTGCCAGTTCGTGAAACCTCCTTAACACCAAAATCACGAAGGAGTCCGAGCAGAGAATTTACCTTGTCTTCATCACCGGTCACTTCCACTGTCAGTGAACCTGGAGCAACATCAACTATGTTAGCCCGGAAAATATCAACGATTTGCATAATCTCGCTTCTTGTCGAGGCACTGGCCTTCACTTTGATTAAAGCCAATTCTCTGGTCACCATATTTTCTTCCGTTATATCGGAGACCTTAACCACGTTGATTAGCTTCTCCAGTTGTTTTCTCACCTGCTCTACCTGAGCAGAATCACCAACAACAACAGTGGTCATGCGAGATAAACCGGGATGTTCGCTACTACCTACAGCAAGACTTTGAATATTAAAGGCGCGCCGTCGGAATAAACTAGCTATTCGGTTAAGCACTCCCGGTTTATCCTCCACCAAAGCTATTAAAGTATGTTTTGTATTAGTCAATTTGCCCCCCAATAGATAAATTCTAAATCCTAATCTCTAAACTCAAAAACCTCTTCTTTTGGTCATTGGAATTTTGTAATTGATTCTTAGAATTGCCCTCCCAATACTTCCGGCTTTGATGGCTCGAAAAATCTGGCCAGGCTTTCCCCTGGTGGCACTATGGGATAGATGTTCTCCTCAGGCTCAATAAGAAAGTCGATAAGAAAAGCTCCAGGGTAGTCCATGGCTTTCTGTATAGCCGGGATGACTTCTTCTCTGCGTTTCACCTTGATACCAGGAATGTCATATGCTTCGGCAATTTTAACAAAATCAGGATTCCAAAGTTTCGTGTCAACATAGCGCCGTCCATAGAATAGCTCTTGCCACTGTCTTACCATACCTAAATACCCGTTGTTCATGATAGCTATTTTTACAGCAATGTTTTCTTGTGTTATGGTAGCTAATTCCTGGATAGTCATTTGAAAGCCACCATCGCCGGCAACACACCATACCATTTTCTCGGGGCAACCGATTTTAACTCCCATGGCCGCAGGTAGTTCAAACCCCATGGGGCCTAAACCACCCCCAGAAATAATGCTGTTTGGTTTGGTATAAACAAAATATCGTGCCGCCCACATTTGATTCTGCCCCACCCCAGTAACCACTAAAGCATCACCTTGTGTGGCCTCGTAGATCCGGTGAACAATGTATTGAGGCAAGAGCTCATCACTTTGCCTGATTTCTAGCGATGGATACTCATACCTCCATTGTTCTATTTGGGAAAGCCAATCCACGTGCTCTCTTCTCTCAATCACTTCATTCAGGGCTGTGAGCACGCTTTTTATATCCCCGACTACCGGAATCTCGGTGGGGATATTCTTTCCAATCTCTGCGGGGTCGATATCAATGTGTATGACACGGGCATTGGGAGCAAACTCCCCGGTATTTCCTGTAGCTCGGTCATCGAATCTCATGCCAATAGCGATAAGAAGGTCGGCGTTTTGCACTGCCATATTGGCGCAACCTGTGCCATGCATCCCCAGCATGCCAAGATCAAGTATATGGTTTCCAGGGAAGGAGCCCAGGCCAAGGAGAGTATGCGCCACTGGTAATTGTGCTTTTTCAGCAAATTCCTTAAACTCATCGTAGGCTTGGGAAATAATTATCCCCCTGCCAGCGATAATAACAGGCTGCTCAGCTTCGTTAATGAGCTTCGCTGCTTTCTTAATTTGAGCTGGGTGCCCACGAGAAACGATTTTATAGCCCGGCAGATCGATCTTATCGGGATAAACAAAATCCGTTTGCTCTTGCTGGACATCCCGCGGTATGTCAATAAGCACAGGCCCTGGCCTCCCCGTCTGGGCAATGTGAAAGGCTTCTTTAACCGTTTTAGCCAGCTCAGCAACATCAGTAACGAGATAGTTATGTTTGACAATTGGAATGGTAATGCCTGTGATATCTATCTCCTGGAAGGCATCCTTGCCAATAAAAGGTCTAGCCACCTGTCCGGTTATAGCTACCATGGGTGCGGAATCCATATAAGCGCAGGCAATGCCGGTAACCAGATTTGTAGCTCCCGGCCCAGAAGTAGCAATACACACTCCCGCCTTATGTGTAACGCGAGCATAGCCATCGGCAGCATGAGCCGCTCCCTGCTCATGGCGAACCAATATATGTCGGAGCTGAGGATATTGCGGCAAGGTATCATATATCGGTAAGACGGCACCACCGATAATGCCATAAATAACCTCTACCCCCTCTTTAATTAAACTCTCGCAAAGAATCTGAGCACCAGTTTTTTTCATATAGAATAACTCCTTATCCAGCAAACACCGCACCAGTGCTGGCCGAGCTTACCATATCGCTATACCGCTTGAGATAGCCAGTTTTAATCTTGGGTTCAAAGGCAGGCAATGCATCCAACCGCTGTTCTAGCTCTTTTTGGCTTAATTCTACTTCCAATTTATGGTCAGGTATGTTTATGTTAATCATATCACCATCCCGCAAAGCCGCTATAGGACCTTTCTCTGCCCCCTCAGGAGAGACATGACCAATGGCTGCTCCTCGCGTGCCTCCGGAAAAGCGTCCATCCGTAACAAGAGCTACCTCTTTATCCATACCCATACCACTGAGGAGGGAAGTGGCTGCTAACATCTCCCGCATTCCTGGCCCTCCTTTGGGGCCTTCATAGCGAATGACGATTACCTCGCCTGACTTAAATTCGCCTTTCATTATCGCCGCCGTAGCTTCTTCCTCACTATTGAAAACTCTCGCTGGACCCCGATGAACTAACATCTCAGGAGCTACTGCAGCGTTTTTGACCACGCTGCCATCGGGCGCCAGATTGCCAAATAATATGCTAATACCACCAGTAGTGGCATGTGGTTGTGACAGGGGGCGGATTACCTCTCTATTTCTAACTTTTGCTTCCTTTGCTATGTCGCCTAACGGCTTGCCCAAAATGGTGTTCGCCTCAAGCTTCAGCAATCCAGATAGTTCGTGCATTATAGCAGGAATGCCACCGGCTGAGTCCAGGTCCTCAATGTGATAATCGCTGGCCGGACTTAATTTACAGATATGAGGAACGGAGTCGCTAATCTCATTTACCAGGGACAGGGGAAAATCTATCCCAGCTTCGTGCGCTATGGCAGCAAGATGCAACACGGAATTTGTGCTGCCCCCCAGAGCCATGTCCACAGCGAAGGCATTGTAAAGAGAATCCCTGGTGATAACATCCTTAGGCCAAATATCTTTAGCTAATGTTTCCATGACTTGCTGCCCGGCTCTATAGGCAAGTTTTACCCGCCGTTCTTCCACCGCTGGTATCGTGCCGTTACCCGGCAAAGCCATCCCCAGGGCTTCACTGAGACAATTCATAGTATTAGCAGTGAACATCCCGGCACAGCTCCCACAACCGGGACAGGCGACCATCTCCAGTTCCTGCAACTCAACCTCGGTCATCTTACCTCTAGCTACCTCGCCTACAGCTTGAAATACCGTAATAAGGTCAACAGACCTGGCAGCGCTTCCCTGACCAAACTTCCCGGCCAGCATGGGGCCGCCACTCACAAAGATAGAGGGCAAATTAAGCCTGACCGCGGCCATCAGCATCCCGGGGACGACCTTGTCGCAATTCGGGATGAATACCAGACCATCGAAGGCATGTGCCTGAGCCAGGATTTCCACCGAGTCAGCAATGAGCTCCCGGCTGGGTAAACTGTATCTCATTCCCGGATGGTTCATAGCGATACCATCACAAACAGCTATGGTATTGCACTCAAACGGTACCCCACCCCGACTACGAATCCCCTCCTTTACCGCCTTGGCAATTGTTTGTAAATGGATATGCCCTGGGACGACCTCGGTAAAGCTATTGATTACTCCAATAAACGGCTTATCCCAATCGTCCGAAGAGCAGCCGACAGCCCGCAACAGCGATCTGTGAGGCGCCCTTTCGATGCCCTTCTTCACTATGTCGCTGCGCATTTAAATTACACTCCCGTAAATCAACTATGTTGCGTAAAATAGCATAACACCCAACCAGCGTCAATACGATGTTTTTTTGGCTTAAGGCACTGATTTGTATTATGGGTTAACTTGGGCTAAAATACGGGAGGCCATGTGTTTAGCAGTACCAGTAAAGATTGTTTCTATAGACGGGGATGCGGCGGAAACAGAGATCGCCGGGGTAAGGCGTCGAGTTAGCATTGCCTTTACTCCAGAGGCTAACGTTGGTGATTATGTATTGCTCCATACGGGATATGCCATAAGCGTCATAGATGAAGCTGAAGCCGAGGAGACTCTGAAGCTCCTGGAAGAGATCGCAAGTCTAAATGAAGTTCATTGACGAGTATCAGGACAACAAGCTAGCCAGAGGGCTAGCATACAAAATTGCTAAGCGCTCCACCACAACCATAAGACTAATGGAATTTTGCGGTGGGCACACGCATGCCATATTACGATATGGAATTCGTCAATTAGTTCCCAAAACTGTGGAAATGAGGTCAGGGCCAGGCTGCCCCGTCTGTGTTACAGCCACCGCTGACCTGGACAAAGCCATCGCCCTGGCACACCTGCCCGACGTTATCATCACTACTTTCGGGGACATGATAAGAGTTCCCGGCAGCTATTCGAGCTTGCAACAGGCGAAGGCTGAGGGAGCAGATGTCCGAATAGTATATTCCACTATAGACGCTGTAGAGATAGCAAGAGCCAACCCTGGGAAATCAGTCATCTTCATCGGCATCGGCTTTGAGACCACGGCGCCGACCATAGCTGCTTCTATACTTAAGGCACAACAGGATAAAATAGAAAACTTCTACGTTCTATCTCTTAATAAGCTGACCCCGCCGGTGATGAAAGTGCTGCTTGATTCAGGCGAGATAAAGCTTGACGGCATCGTCTGTCCCGGGCATGTTAGCGTTATAATTGGCTCTCATCCCTACGAATTTATCCCCCGAGATTATAGAGTTGCCTGTGTCATCTCGGGATTTGAACCACTGGATATCCTGTTATGCATAGACAAGCTGGTGGAACAAATTGAAAAGGGCGAACCCAAAGTGGAGATAGCTTACCCCCGAGTAGTAAGGCCAGAGGGAAATATAAAAGCCTGGCAACTTACGGAGAATGTTTTTGAGATCAGCGAAGCTAACTGGAGGGGGATCGGAATTGTCCCTCAAAGTGGCTTGAAAGTGAGAGGAAAATACGAGCAATTTGACGCCGACAAGGCTTTTTCAGTGAGCCCGAAACCACCGAGGGAGCCTAAAGGATGCCGGTGCGGGGATGTAATCCGTGGCGCAGCTATGCCACTTGAGTGCAAACTCTTTAGAAAGGTCTGCACCCCGGAAAGCCCTGTCGGTCCCTGCATGGTCTCCAGTGAAGGCGCCTGCGCTGCTTATTATCAATACGGGCCTCCTGAAAATTTGCAAGATTTTTAGGGTAGATATGGAGCAGGTGGATGATCGCATTCTCTTAGCCCATGGCAGTGGTGGCAAATTGAGCCATGAACTGGTGGAGAAAAAATTCCTTCCCTTCCTGGCTAATCCGGCATTGAATAAACTAGATGATTCAGCTATCTTCGAAGCCAGCGGGCGGCTGGCTTTCACCACCGATGGCTACGTGGTAAATCCCATTTTTTTCCCAGGCGGCGATATCGGCAAGCTGTCTGTTTGCGGCACGGTTAACGACTTAGCTATGAATGGAGCCAGACCTCTATATTTGAGCCTCTCGGCAATAATAGAAGAAGGCTTCCTCTTAAGTGAGCTTGAGCAGATAGTGCAATCAATCAAGAAAGCTGCTGAAGAAGCCGAGGTTAATATTATCGCTGGGGATACCAAGGTGGTAAATCGAGGACAAGCTGACAAGTTGTTTATCACCACCTCGGGAGTGGGGATAATCTCCCCCGGAGTTGATATCTCAGGAGCTAACGCCAGAGCTGGGGATAAGGTTCTGCTCAGTGGCACCATCGGCGACCACGGTATAGCTGTAATGAGTCAGCGTGAAGGACTAAGGTTCTCTATGACTCTGGAAAGCGACTGCGCTCCGTTGAACAAATTGGTGGCTCAGATGCTGGAGGTCTCGTCCAGGATCCATTGCCTCCGCGACCCTACCCGGGGTGGGTTGGCAACCACGCTCAGTGAACTGGCCCGACAATCAAAAGTGGGCATTGTGGTGGATGAGGCTAAGATACCAGTGAAGGACGAGGTCAAAGCCGTCTGCGAGCTCCTGGGACTGGACCCCCTTTACGTGGCTAATGAAGGCAAGGTTGTAGCTGTAGCTGACTCCGCCGATGCCGACAAGATTCTTGCCCGAATGAGAAAAAATAGCTATGGTAGAGATGCTGCTATCATCGGCGAGGTTACCAACGAGCACCCGGGGAAGGTGGTAATGAAAACAAAGCTCGGCCCTTCTCGAATCGTTGATATGCTATCCGGGGAATTGCTGCCTCGAATATGCTAAGTGGTTGCCGGATGGTCAAAAAATCTCTCCGCCTCTGCTATAATTGTTCTTTTAACTAACGATACGAACAGGAGGTGAACCAGGATGGAGTATGAAGACCTGTTACTGGAAAAGGATGATTGCGGCATTGCCACTTTGACCCTCAATGTACCGAATAAGTTGAACGCCCTTACCGTGAAAATGGGTATGAACCTGCCTCTGGCGGTAGATGAAGTGGCCCAAGATGACAGTGTCAGGGTATTGATTGTTACCGGTGCCGGGCGTGGTTTCTGTTCCGGCGCTGACGTCTCCGCCATGCAATTGCTGACCGGGGCTGCCGAGCAATCCCGCTTCAACCGTCTCCAGGTAACCGGGTGGCCCGCTGCTGATATCTTCCCCAAGCTGCTGAAACCAACCATTGCCGCTATAAATGGGCCCTGTGTTGGCGCCGGCCTATCTCTAGCACTGAGCTGTGACATCAGAATAGCCTCGGAGACAGCCAGGTTTGGTGTCGCCCAGGTGGCACGGGCACTGGTGCCTGACTTCGGTCTGACATGTTACCTGCCTCTGGCCGCGGGAATGTCCAGTGCTCTGGAATTAATGTACACAGCCGAGTTAATCGATGCCGCCGAAGCCTTGCGAATCGGCCTTGTCAGCCGGGTCGTTCCACCTGATGACCTGATGAAGACAACCAGGGAATTAGCCAACAAGATTGTTCAGCAGGCACCTCTTTCTGTAGAACTAACCAAGAAGATGGTGTGGCGCGGTCTCTTCGACAGGCTGGCGCGTCAACTTGACCTTGAGACCGACTCCATACGGATATGCCGGCAGAGTGAGGACCACCGCGAGAGCGTGAAAGCCTTCCTGGAGAAGAAGCCCTTGCCCACGTTCAAGGGGAAGTAAGCATTCCGCACTTAATTCCTGTTAAGCGACATGATTTGATTCTGTCAACTCGTTTGACAGCCAGAATTCGCCAGTGCTACACTTCGTTCACCTGTGAAACGTATTGGTATTCTGTATCACCCCCTACGGGAGAAAGCCCGAGACTTAGCTGAGAAACTGGAAGAATTTCTATCCTCTCGAGGAGTCTCTTCGTGGCGATGCTCAGCCTGGGACGAGGATGAAGCTAAACCCCGGGTTGCGGGCACAGAGTTAATTCTCAGTATTGGCGGAGATGGCACTATCCTCCATTCTGCTCGAATCGTAATCCCCCTGCCGGTACCCATTTTAGGTATAAACCTGGGCAGGTTGGGATTTATAACAGAGATAGATGGCAATGAGGTCTTATCCGATTTACCCGATTTGCTCGAGGGTAAAGGCTGGATCGAGGAAAGAGCCATGCTCGAGGCTCGGTTTGAAGACAAAAGCTTTCATGCCTTGAATGACGTGGTACTACGAAGTGTGGCAGTCCGCCTGGTTAACATAGAAGTAGAAATTGATGGCGCAGCGATAACCACTTACCGGGCTGATGGCATAATTGTGGCCTCCGCTACCGGGAGCACCAGCTATTCTCTGGCATCTGGCGGACCAATTCTTCATCCTCAATCCAAGGAAATCGTTCTCCAACCAATATCCTGCCACCTGGGATTGAGTCATGCCCTGGTACTGCCTCCGCAGAGCATAGTGGATTTAAAGGTCGCCTTAAGAGAGAAGGCTATACTTAGCATTGACGGACAAGTTGAATTGCCATTGTCAGACGGGCAAAATATCAGAGTAAAACTCAGCCCTCACATAGCTCGCTTCTTAAGAATTCACGAGCCGACCCATTTTTATAGCTCGCTGTGGCAAAAAATGGGAGGAGGAAGAAATGAAAGCTGATATAAAGGTTGATAGGGCAAGGGTGAGCGATGCTACCTCCATCCACCAGATGATCAGTCACTTTGCTGATAAGGGGGAGATGTTGCCTCGTGCCTTATCTGAAATATATGAGGATATTAGAGATTACTTCCTAGTCAGAAAAGGAAATCAGGTTATCGCTTGCGCGGCATTGCACGTTAACTGGCTCGATTTAGCTGAAATCAGGTCTCTGGCTGTCGATGAAAAGGAACAGAACCAAAGGATTGGCTCTTTGCTTGCCCAGGCTTGTCTCGAAGAGGCTAAGGAATTAGGTATACCCAAGATTTTTTGTCTCGTTCATAAGCCGGCTTTTTTTGAAAGACATGGCTTTAAGCTAATTGACAAAACGGAACTGCCCCAGAAGGTATGGGCGGAATGCTATCGCTGTCCCAAGTTTCCCAACTGCGATGAAGTAGCTCTTATTCGCCACCTTTGAGGCTCTGCAAGCAAATCGCAGCAATTTTAGCTATGTAGCAAGAGTATGGTAAAGCCGGAAAAAACGCTAGCTACCCAACAGATTTACCAGGGACACGCGGTAAATATGCGTGTGGACACCGTAGAGAAAGCTGGCGGCAGAAAAACCACCAGAGACGTGGTGGAGCACAGCGATTGTATAGCTGTAGTGGCCATTGATGAACAGGATAATGTCCTGCTGGTTCGACAGTTCCGCTATCCAGTGGACAGGTTTCTTCTGGAAATACCGGCTGGTGGCATTGACCCCGGTGAAGAGCCCATTGACTCTGTGCGCCGCGAATTACAGGAGGAAATTGGCTATCTCCCCCGAAAAATAGACAAATTGGGGGGCTTTTATTCCATCCCGGGCTATGGCACGGAGTATCTTCATTGCTTTGTGGCTACCGATCTTGTGCCCGGTCGTCTCATGGCTGAGGATACTGAAGACATCGAGCTGGTCCGCGTTTCCCCGGATGAGATACCCCGGCTTATCACCTCGGGCGAAATCTGCGATGCCAAAAGCATCGCTGCCCTGCTTATGTTCCTCTTTATACGGCAAGGGAAGTAGGCTCGTCTGTGAGGTGACATCCTAATTGCCGCACATGCCAAATCAACTCCTTAATGGTGCGGAGAATATGGTATAATAATCCTATAAGCTCGAGATATTGGAAAAACTAAACTTTTACGTGAAAAGACTTAGCATCCTTCTGGTTACGATAGCTTTAATTGTCGGGATGGAAGGCTGTATTTTTGGTCCTTCTTCCCAAAACATAGAAATACGGACTTGGTATGATTTGGAGGCCATCAGGAACAACTTGAGCGGCGATTATATTCTCATGAACGACCTCGATTCAACCACGGCCGGTTATGATGAACTGGCGAGCCCGACAGCCAATGAGGGGAAGGGCTGGCATCCAATTATTGGACCGGGTGGTGATCCTCCATTTACCGGGACTTTCAATGGGCAAGGATACGAGATACGTGACCTGTTTATCAATCTCCCTGGCATAGGTAATATAGGGCTTTTTAGTATTGTTGGTGAGGAAGGACGCATCGAAAATATCGGCATTGTGAACGCCGATGTGACTAGTACTGCGTATATTGGCGGTCTAGTGGGAGTCAATATAGGTACTGTGAGCAACTCCTATTCCACAGGCAGCTTGACCGGCGTTTCGGTGGTTGGCGGTCTGGTGGGACAAAATGATGGCACTGTGAGCAACTCTTATTCCACAGGCGACGTCACCAGCGATTCCGTTGCTGGTGGTCTAATGGGAGGGAATACGGGCACTGTGAGCAACTCCTATTCCACAGGCAGCTTGACCTGCGATTCGTGGGTTGGCGGTCTGACGGCATCTAATACCGGCACTGTGAGCAACTCCTATTCTACCGGCAGCGTGACCGGCAATGATCACGTTGGCGGTCTGATAGCATCTAATGCCGGCACTGTGAGTAACTCCTATTCTACCGGCAGCGTGACCGGCAATGATCGCGTTGGCGGTCTGGTAGGATATAGTGAAGGCACTGCGGGCGATTCCTTCTGGGACACCGAAACCAGCGGACAAGCTACTTCTGCTGGCGGTACAGGTAAGACCACAGCGGAAATGCAGCACATCACCACTTTCGTAGAGGCGGGTTGGAACATAGTCGCAGTAGCCAATCCTGGTACGCACAACCCCTCATACACCTGGAATATCGTTAACGAACAGACCTATCCTTTCCTGAGCTGGGAGTCGTAACTTTATTAGACAGCAAAATTGGCAATAACTGCTTGCCCCAGGGAGATGCCACCATCATTACAGGGCACCTGTCTGTGGGTAAAAACCTGGAAACCACTGATTTCCAGCAAGCTGACAGTTTTTCCCAATAATAGGCGATTCTGGAATACGCCGCCACTTAATGCTACCTGGCTGACGCCGGTTTCATCGGCTATCAAGTGACACATCTCGTTTATCATCCGGGCTACCGTATTGTGGAATTTGACTGATATGATTCCCTTTGAGATACCCCGATTTAAGTCTTCGGTTACAGCTGAGAGCAGGTCGCTCAGGCACACGATGCTTATCCCTTCGTCTTCAACTATGTGGAATCGATAGGTTTCATTGTTGTCGGAGATTGCTTCGTCGAGCTCCCTCGCACTGAGAGCAGAGTAGGCAGCCATTTCCAGTTCCACCGCCGCCTGTCCCTCGTAATCTATTTCGCCCCTTATGTCCAACAGGGCTGATATGGAATCAAAAAGGCGTCCCATGCTTGAGGTAAGCGGTGAATTTATCCGTCTTTCTATCTGGCGTCTGATTACCTCCACTTCAATGTCAGTAACTCCCCCGATAGAAGCCAGTCTAGATGGCTTTGTTTCGCCCGTAATGACAGCATCTAGGGTATCTTCGCCTAATAGAGTAAGAATATAGCCGATGGCGGTGCGATAGGGCCGTTTTATGGCGGCGACTCCTCCGGGCAAGGGCAGATATTCCAGATGCCCCACCCTTTTATAACTACGGTAGTCGGCGACCAGGAATTCCCCTCCCCAGATATTTCCATCGGCACCCATCCCCGTACCATCGAAGGCAACGCCTATCACCGTGGACTCCAGTCCATTGTCAGCCATGCAACTGGCGATATGGGCGTGGTGGTGCTGCACGGGAACAATCTTCATGCCGGACTCACGTAACTCCCGTGCATATTTAGTGGCCAAATAATCGGGGTGAAGGTCATGGGCAATGATTTCAGGCTCTATACGAAAAAGTTCTTTATACAGGGATATAGTGCTGTCAAAATGCTCCAGCGTTTCCATATTCTCCATATCACCGATATGCTGCGATAAGAAGGCATAATTATCTTTGGTCAGGCAGAAAGTATTTTTCTCCTCAGCGCCACAACCAAGCACCTGCTTAACCTCAAATGGGAAGCGGATGGGATAGGGAGCATAGCTGCGCGCCCGCCTTACAAGCTGGCTTGTGCCCCTTTCTACCATGGCTACGCTGTCGTCATAACGGGAATAGATATCTCGATTATGGATTAGAAAGTAATCGGCGATACCGGAAAGCCTCCGTAAGGCTTCATCATTATCTCTGGCTATAGGCTCTTCACTGAGATTACCGCTAGTCATTACCAAAGGCAAACCCGTATCCCTTAGCAATATGTGATGAAGCGGTGTATAGGGCAGCATAACCCCTAGGAACCGTAAATTGGGTGCTACCTCCGGAGACACAGAAGAGTCCTCCCTCCACTTCACGAGCACGATGGGGCTTTGAGGTGAGGTAAGTAAATCTTCTTCTTCTGGCGAGACATAGCAATGCCTTTTAGCTTTGTCTATATCGGTTACCATTATGGCAAAGGGCTTGGAGGAGCGCTTCTTCCTCCGCCGCAACGTCTTGACTACGGTATCGTTCGTGGCATCGCAAGCCAGGAGAAAACCCCCTAATCCTTTAATAGCCAAGATTTTCCCTTTCTTAAGGAACTGACTGGCAGCAGCTATAGGATTCGACTCGGTTACCAGATTGCCCTGGTTATCAACCAGCTCGACCTGGGGACCGCATCTTGGGCAGGCGTTGGGCTGGGCATGGAAGCGGCGGTCCAAGGGATTATCATATTCCGCCTGGCATTGTGAGCACATTTGGAAGGAGCGCATAGTTGTTTTGGGGCGGTCATAGGGCATAGCTTCAATTATGGTAAAGCGTGGGCCACAATTGGTGCAGTTGGTAAAGGGATAGTGGTAGCGGCGGTCTTCAGGATTTAGTAACTCATCGAGGCAGGGCTGGCAGGTAGCAACATCCGGAGAGATAAGCTGGTATTTCCCTTCCTGTGCCTGGCTATGCCGAATTTCAAAGTTTTTATAGTGGCGGGGAGGGTTATACTCGATATTTACGTTCTCAATGTGAGCTAGTGGTGGAGCTTCTGTCTCGAGCTCTCGCACGAATTGCTCAATAGCTTTTGCTTCACCTTCTACTTCAATCTTGACATCCTCCGAAGTGTTGTAAACCCATCCCTTGAGGTTGTGTTCTACCGCTAGTCCATAGACGAAAGGCCGGAATCCGACGCCCTGTACAATGCCACGGACGCTAATAGAAGCTAATTTGAGGGATTGCCTTGTTGCTTTTGACATATACAACCCCATAAAAATCTTGCGATTTTCGTGGGACCCCGCCTAATTTAAAATCAAAATTTGCCTGGGGTTAGTTTATAAGATGATTTCTGAGGAATGCAATATTTAATTAAATCTATACTAACACGCCCTCAATTTCGGTCATAATTTCTTCGTCAGAGAAGTGTTCATGGATAATTGCCGCACTGGGGCAAGCAGCGGCACACACGCCACATCGCTTGCACCTGCGGTCATTTATAACTGCTACCGCTACGTCCCCAGATTTCTCTAATTTGATGGCCTCATAGCTACACAGGAGAACACAGACCCCGCATCCGCTACATATCTCTCGATCAACTTCAATTTTTGGTATCTCAGGTTGAAGCTCGAGCGCCACACAAGCTTTACAACTTTTACAGGGGCCACAGCATAGACATCTCATAGCCTCTTCCACTGCCTCTTCCCTAGTAAATCCCTTTTCAAAAGGTTCGAAGTTCAACCTTTTTTCCGCCGGCAACCATCTAAGCTCAGGTTGAGGTTTGTAATCTGTAGCTCTGGGAATAGCTGCTTCCTCATACTCACTCTCTCCCCCTTTCGTAAGGTCTTCACCTTTGAGGTAGTGGTCTATAGACTCGGCAGCTATGATTCCTTCTTTCATTGCCTCTGAGGCATAACCGATTCGCCTGACATCGCCTCCGATAAAAATTCCCTTTTTGCGATTGCTCATCAGCGTAAGCGGGTCGACGTCAAGCCTGTCTCTTTCATCCAGTAGACCCGCTTGTCGGAAGGGTGTCCTCGGCCAAGTTTGCCCGATGGTAATAAGTAGCACATCTCCCTCGATATATATAACGTCACTCCGGTCGAACTTGGGATTGAATCCTCTGTATCCGATCTCGTCGTAGACCCATGTGCACCGAGGGCACTTTATCTTCTGGAATTTCCTATTCTCACCAATTATCTCTTCTACACCCCGTGAATAGACGATTTTGATTCCTTCTTCAGTGGCGCCCTCTATTTCTTCGACATCAGCCGGTATCCCGTCCTTAGAGGATTTATCTTCATTCTCCAGGCATACGAGGGTAACTTTTCCGCCAAGTCGTCGGGCAGTTCTTGCGGCATCGAAAGCCACGTTGCCCCCTCCAATCACCATCACCTTTTTGCCCTCAAAGAGCCGAGGATGAACTTTTTTCTGGCTGACGTCAGAGAGGAGGTTCAAACCAAACATGACTCCCTCCAGGTCTGCTCCCACCACGAGTTCTCTTTCAAATCTAAGGCGTCTTGGAAAGGGGGTGCCCGTAGCAATAAATATGGCTTGGTAACCTTCATTTCGGAGTTCATTCAGCGCTTTCCCACCATCTCCTATTGTGAGCCCCAATTTGACATCTATGTGAGCAATCCTGACTAAATTGTTCAAGGTAGCATCCAAGATATTTTCAGGAAGGCGATAACGAGGAATTAATCTCAGAGCACCTCCCAACTCTGCACTTCTCTCCATAATAGTGACCTGGTAACCCCACCTGCTCAGTGTATAAGCACACATCAGGCTTGCCGGTCCTCCTCCAATCACCGCTACCTTTTCCCTGGTGAGAGGAGCATATGAAGGTTTTGTCTCCAAGTAGGGCAGATAACGCTCGGCGATGAATCGCAAAAGCAACTTTCTTCTCACTGCCCCGGTTTGGTCTTCATAATTACACTCTTTCTCGCAAAGTCCACAGATATAGCCGCATACTATTGGAAACAGGGGGTTCTTGTCATAGACTTCATCACCTATCTTTAATATCTGCCTGGAGGCTTCCTCACTATCTAAGGGAAGGCATGAAATCATAACGTGATTGCGTTGAATATCTATTTTAAGAGGACAGCGAACCTGACAAGGAGGCAAATATACCTTCCCGCTGACTTCATCAACTACTTCCTCAATTCGCGAAGCAACTTTGTCTATCTCTTTCATTATATCTATCAAACCTCCCTTTTAGTCACATATATTTACCTCGAGAGGCACCCTTTTCAGAACCAAACAGGTAGAGCGCAGGTATCATAGAGAATAAACAGCACAGCCGATGTTCTCAGGGCTTTCGGGCAATTCCTTTCAATTTGAGATTACCAGTTGTGCGCATAACAATCGCCACATCATACCTCATGTTCAAGTTATTGGCAAGTCAAAGCAGGCTATATTTCATTTACACCTTGCACATTTAGCCATTTACCCGTAAAATGCTTAACGTTGCCCCCATCGTCTAGAGGCCTAGGACGTCAGCCTTTCAAGCTGAAGACCAGGGGTTCGAATCCCCTTGGGGGCACTTCTTGCGTTAATCTATCTTTTAATCAGGGTGTCAGCACGCCGGGTCAGGGAGCATTGACTCCATATTCACTCACGAGTATGATTATATAAATCATGCAGCAATTGCTCATAAGTTTGAGCGATAGGCTCCGCTCACGGTGGCAGGAGATGAGCGTTGTTTGAATCGTTCCAGAGCGGCAGGTACAAGGTCGCAAAGAAGCTGGAAGAGGGCGGCAGGGGTATTGTCTTCAAGGCTGAAGACACCAGGCTCGACCGCACCGTAGCCATTAAGGTCATTAAGGGTGAAGGCCTTGACCATGAGTCCTTTGCCCGCTTTGAACAGGAAGCCAAGGCCACCGCCGGCCTTTCTCATCCTAATATTGTCGCCATATACGACATCGGCCAGGAGGGCGAGAGCCATTACCTCATCTTGGAGTTCGTCGATGGCCCTAACCTAAGCGGTTTGATCAGCTCTCAACCTGGTGCACGGTGTGATGCCGCTACCGCGCTCAGAATCGGTAGCCAGGTCTGCCAGGCACTTGAATATGCGCATTCTCATGGCATCCTCCACCGAGACATCAAGCCGGAGAACATCATGATTACCTCCGCTGGACTGCCCAAGTTGATGGACTTCGGCCTGGCCAGAGCACTTGGTGGACCTAATCTCACACAGAAAGGTGTGATAGTAGGGACTCCTGCCTATCTGCCTCCCGAGCAGGCCCTAGGAAAACGCTCCGATACTAGGTCAGACCTCTATTCTTTGGGCTGCGTTCTCTATGAGATGGCCACTGGCAAACCTCCCTTCCCCGGAGATGACCCGGTTAAAATCATTTTCAGCCATATCAATGACCTGCCCATGATGCCCCGAAGACTAGCCCCCGAGATTCCCGAAGCACTGGAGCAGGTCATCCTGAAGCTTCTTGCCAAAGACCCCGAAAGACGCTACCAGTCGGCCGGTGAGCTTTCGCAGGCTCTCAAGTCTGTGATTGAGACGCCCGAAGCCAGACCCACATATGTGGAGGTGCCAATCGAGGGGAAAGCTACTGGGACGATTCCTAGTCCCGAGCCACAGTGGGCTCAGCCGCTGGTGGACCGTGAGCAGGAAATGAGAATCCTCAGGGCACGCCTGGATGCAGCCTTGAGAGGTGAAGGAGGCCTGGTATTTATTACCGGAGAAGCTGGTATTGGTAAGACCAGGCTGGCCTACGAACTGAGAAGCTACGCCAGGCTCCGAGGTACTCAGTGTCTCATGGGCAGAGGTTACGAGCGTGAGGGCGCTGTCCCATACCAGCCCTGGAGCGATATCATCAAGGAATATGTCCGCTCGGCACCACCGCTTCTTCTGTTCAAAGCCGTGGGCGCCTTTGCCACAGAGCTAGTAAAACTGTTACCTGAGCTTGGCGAAAAGTTGGGCACCATCCCATCTTCAGCGCCAGCACCCTCTGCTCAACAGCATGTCCGCCTCTACGAGGCGGTTACTCAGTTCTTTGTCAACATCTCCAAAGAGTCTCCGCTTGTGCTGTTCTTGGATGACCTGCAGTGGTTCGATGATGCCTCGATGGGACTTCTGCACCACATGGCGCGTGCCATCACCACCGAGCACCTCCTGGTTGTGGGTGCTTATCGTGACCTGGAGTTGGAAGACCAGCGTTCCCTCTCTCGCTCTGTTGCTGAAATAAATCGGGAGAGGCTGTCTTATGCGCTTCCCTTAAAGCGACTGGCCTTCGATCATGTTCTTCAAATGATCAGGCAGACGTTCGGCGAGAAGGTTCCCGGTGAGCTGCCTGACCTGGTATATGCCAAGACGGAAGGCAATCCTTTCTTTGTCGAGGAAGTATTGCGCTCTTTGGTCGAAGAGGGAGCAGTATACCCCGTGGAAAAAGGCTGGGGGGTCAAGGACTTTTCTGATGTACATGTTCCTCGTGGCATAAAGGAGATAGCCCAGAAAAGGCTAGGGCGCCTGGATGAAGAATGCTCCCATGTCCTTAGTCTAGCAGCGGTGATTGGCAGAGAGTTCAGCTTTCCGATGCTGAGAGAGGTCACTGGCTTGGATGAAAACCGATTGATAGACATGATTGATAAGTGCTTGCAGGCCCACCTCGTGGTCGCCCGGCACATCCTGGGGGAGGAGGTCTACGCCTTCGCCGACACTCAGCTCAGAGATGTCCTTTACGAAAGCATCAGTCCAGTCAGAAGGAGAAGACATCATCTGAAGGTTGGGGAAGCGATGGAGAATGTATATGCTAGGAAGACAGACGATTATCTGGAAGCACTGGCCTACCACTTTCTTGAGGGGAATGACCTGTCCAAGGCCGTTGACTACGCTCAGAAGGCCGGGGATAAAGCAGCCAGGTTGTTCGCCTGGGACCAAGCAAGGCGATATTATGAAACCGCACTGAAGCTGATGGAGAAAAGTGGGTCAATGATAGAAGAGGAGCTTGCCAAGAAGGCGCAGGTATTAGAGAATTTGGTCGGCGTCTCTTTAGCCCAAATGGATTATGATGCTGCCCTTGGCTATAACAGGTCGAGGCTGGAGCTGTATGAGAAGCTGGGCGACAAACAAAAGATAATCCGCACTCAGATGAGTTTCATAACCATATACAGTGTTCTGGGCAGGGAAGATTTGGCCCTTGAACACGTGGAGGCGACCAGGACCATAGTAGAAGAGGACCCTGATAGTGTGGAGAAGGGGCTATTATATCAACGTATGGCACATGTATATCTCCACCTGGGACAGCCGGCTACCGCCCTCAGCTGGGCACAGAGGGCTGTGGACTTATTTGCCGGGCTGGGTGTACCTATGGGCACACGGCTGAAAGCAGC
>Ga0209977_10000087_pt1 | contig 33336 bp, 24 predicted proteins | sample SumtaG_2_FD_183113 | JGI IMG/M metagenome (GOLD analysis project Ga0209977, IMG submission 183113) | Deep subsurface microbial communities from Indian Ocean to uncover new lineages of life (NeLLi) - Sumatra_00607 metaG (SPAdes) (version 2) | ecosystem: Environmental > Aquatic > Marine > Oceanic...
TTGGATCACTCCAATCGGAAACATGACTACGGTTAACGATAATGGAACAATTAATCAAACACGAATAGGTATGACGGGAATGGCACTAATGCAAACGAACGAGATATATAGTGCTAAAGTATTTAAGGAATTATACGCAGATTATGTCTTAGTCTATTTTGGAATGCTCTTTCCGAATTTAGGCGGTGACGAAGGTAAATGGCCATGGATGGTAAGGATTTGTAACGATAACTACAATTTCTATAAAAATAAGGGCATGGAGGAGGATAACTGGGGTCCAAATTCTGTGTTTGTTGAAAGCGAATATTTTAACGATACTCTTTCGCTGCCAAAAGCAAAATGGTTCGATAGTACACTAGTAAAATTAATGTTTTCTGGAATTGAAACTGATCCCCCACCAAACCCAAACAACATCGCAACCTTTGAGGAATACTATCGATCCCAGATTAACTCGGACACGAGAACAGATGACGAAGGGAACCCTTATGTTACTCACATACCAGAAGATGGAAATTATAATTTTGATGTATTTAGAGAAGTATATTTCTCTACAAACGGGATGGTTAAATTATTTAGTCTTGATTATACTGCTTTGGATTCAAGTTTTCAAATAGAAAACCCAGAAGTATTCGATACCGGTTATGCAACTTTCAAGATAAAAAACACAGGATCGAAAGATTTAACTATTTCCGATGTCAAAATAAATGGCGAGAGTTATGAATTCGATTTGGGTAAAGGTAGTAGTACACATATACTAAATGCCAGCGAAAATGATTTGGTTTGGGTTGATATAAAAACAAGCGGTCAATCCTTTCAAACTAACGATGTCGTAAAAATTACAGTAGAAGCTGAATCAGTAGCCTTGGATAATAAACCTTATATCTTTACAAATAGTACGAATAATTTCTTTGTTGAAGATGCTAGGGAAGGAGATATAAAAATTAATAAACCCAATAGTAAAGTTGTCCAAGTCGATGCGACTAATAGTGAGATATATCTCGAAGTTGAGAATACTGGAGTTACAACCGTGATCTTGAAAGATTTTTATATAGATGACGAAAATAATACCTTTGTAGATATGGATTATATATCTGGTTCCCCTATATTAGATCCTGGTCAAAAAGCTTATGTCAAAATAACAAATTCACTAGTTCCGTTTTATAACGATAGTGATAATTCTATAATTGAACATAAAATAGGTGTTATTACTCCAAATAACATCAAAGATGAGCTATTATTTACTGCGAATTATGAAGCTTTCAAAATTTCAATTGTAGATGAAAGTAGAATTGCTTCACCTGAAGCCTTAATTGCTACTCACAGCGATTATAGGAAACATATTCCAATTAATTTAGACAATACTTACGCATATACTTACGATAACGGAACTACTATAGTTAATATTAAAATTAAAAACACTGGAGACATCTTATTAGGTCTCGAGTCGATATACTTAACAAAATCTACTAGTTGGACACCTGTTAAAGGTTTTACAAAATTTAATTTAGACCCTGGTCAAGAGAAAAGCGTAAGTGTAGTAGTTCCTGATGAATTAGGTGTTATCCAAGTAAATGACGAGCTCGGAATTATAGTCACAACAAATTTTGATGGCTCTACCAAAGCTTCTGATATTGGATTTGTGCACACAATCATTGACAAACCAGATATACAAATTATCGACAATGTCGAAAATCAAACTATATCTTATATTGCCGCTAACGAGACAGGTAAAATTTTAATAAAAAACACTGGAGACGAGTCAATAACTTTAGATAAATTATATCTAAATACCACAACTATGTTATCATTTGATAGCGATGTAAATTTTGAATATGGAGATATATCTCTAGATGTTCAAGAATGCGCTTTAGTATCTTTTAATATTACGGGGTTGATGTTAAATGCGTCTAATATCGTTAATGTTAATATAACAACTGACACTACTGCTCAATTTTCCATGGATTTCTCTGCATCTGTAGATTCACAATTTTATGATATCAATATTGACGACATTGGAACGACTGCTTCAGTTACAGGAAATATATTAATTACGATAGAAAATAATGGCATTTTTAATGTTACGGTAGATTCAATAAATATCAATGGTACATATATCCCTTTGGTTAATTTTACTGAAAGTATTCACGAGATCGGAGCGGGTGATTCAATTCAATTTACAATAAGCATGGAAGATCTCGAAAGTATAATGGATGATATTGACATCTTAATAAACGATATATTAATAATAATAGTCCGAACCAAAGAAGGAGCAGAAGATACACACGAGGAAACTGTAGGCTCTTAATTTTTTTTTATTTATTATTTATTTATTAGAAAAAATCATAAGTTATGTTTGATTAAAAAATCTATAGACCTATCGTCTATAAATTGTATTCAACTTCATCTTAATTAACTTTAAAATTTGGAGCTTAACTTATGATTGCTAATTTCAAAATTGAATCTGAGTTTCAACCTAGCGGAGATCAACCAGAGGCAATTAAAAAATTAGCCGGAAACATAAAAAGCGGGAAAAAGTTTCAAACTCTTTTGGGTGCGACAGGTACAGGTAAAACATTTTCTATTGCACAAGTCATAGAAAAAATACAAAAACCTACGTTAGTAATGGCACCTAACAAAACATTGGCTGCGCAGTTGTATAATGAACTAAAAGAATTATTCCCCCATAATACCGTCCATTATTTTGTTTCATATTACGATTATTACCAACCCGAAGCATATATGCCGGTAACAGGGTTGTACATTGAGAAAGATTTTAGCGTAAATGAAGAGATTGAAAGGCTAAGATTAGCTGCTACACACGCAATTAGAACCCGAAACGATGTCATAATAGTCGCAACGGTTTCTTGCATTTATGGAATTGGGGACCCCAAAGTTTGGACGGCCATCTCTATAAACCTCGAAGTTGGTCAAAGAATTAAGAGAAAGGAAATTATCAAGAGATTAATATTAATGAATTACGAGAGAAAAGATATCGAATTTAAACCAGGGGTCATAAGAGTTAGAGGAGACATAATAGATATCTTTCCAGCTTATTTAGATACTGCTATTCGTATATCCTTATTTGGAGATGAAATCGAATCTATTCAAGAAATCCATCATGTTTCAAATAACATAATAAAAAATTTATCTAATTGCAGAATATTTCCGGCAACTCATTTTATTATACCAGAAGAAAACAAAGAAAAAGCTTTAATAACGATTGAAGAAGAGCTAGAAATTCAAGTAGCAAAATTTATGAAAGAAAAGAAGTATGCAGAGGCACAGTGGATAGAGAAAAGAACTAAGTTTGATCTCGAAATGATGAGGGAAATGGGATGGTGTAAAGGAGTAGAAAACTATTCTAGGCACTTAGATGGAAGGCCTCCTGGTAGTCCACCAATGTGTTTAATCGATTACTTTCCAGAAGACTTTTTAATCGTTGTTGATGAGAGTCATATTACAATTCCACAAATTCATGGAATGATAGGCGGAGATAGATCGAGAAAAAAGAATCTTGTGGACTTTGGATGGAGATTACCATCAGCATACGATAATAGACCTTTAAAGTTCGAAGAATGGGAATCAAAGATAAAGTATATAATTTTTATGAGCGCAACTCCTGGAGATTGGGAGATAGAAAAGAGTAGTGGCATTTCCGCAGAACAAGTAATTAGACCGACTGGATTAGTTGATCCTGAAGTGGAAGTTCGTCCTGCGAAAAATCAGATTGATGACCTCTTAGACGAAATTCGAAAAGTGATTAAGAACAAAGGGAGAATTTTAGCAACAACTCTTACAAAACGAATGTCAGAAGATATAGCGGAATATTACGCTGAACTTGGTTTAAAGATTGCTTACTTACATTCTGAAGTAGGTACAGTAGAAAGATTTGAAATATTAAGATCTCTAAGGGATGGCACTTATGATGTTTTAGTTGGGATTAATCTCCTAAGAGAAGGATTAGATTTGCCTGAAGTACAACTAGTTGCTATTCTAGATGCAGATAAATTAGGGTTTCTGAGAGATACAAGGTCGCTAATTCAAACTATTGGAAGAGCTTCGCGAAACATAGATGGAAAAGCAATTTTATACGCAGGGAAAATTACATCCGCGATGAAGGCGGCAATAGAAGAAACTAACAGGAGAAGAAAGATACAAGTAGATTATAACAAAAAAAATAATATTACGCCTCAAACGATAAGGAAAAGCATTTTAAATTCACTTTCAGAAGAGAAGGAATTCAAAGAGAAAGGAACAACCAAATTAAAAAGAAAAATTAAGGATAAGATAGAAGAGTTAGAAAAAGAAGGAGATAAAGATTTAATTATTCATTATCTTGAAAACAAAATGTTCTTGGCAGCTAAAGAACTTAGGTTTGAAGACGCAGCGTTTTTAAGAGATAAAATAAAGGCAATAAAGGAAGATTATTAAATATAAGCGTGAAATTTTTCTTTTATTATGAATTGAAGGTTAATAGGAGCAACCATGATTGTAGATTCTATTATTATTAAAGGAGCTAGGCAAAACAACTTAAAAAACATAGATGTTGTAATTCCAAGAAATAAATTAGTAGTAATTACAGGAATTAGTGGAAGTGGAAATGTAACCATTTCCTTATAATTAAATTAAACAGGAACTTGAATCAATTCGAAGCAAGATCCTTGAATCTATCATAAATTATCATTCAAAAGAATTTTCAGCCCCAATTTCCTTTTTATGAATGTAGATATAACCTTTTCACAATATGAGTATGTTAATAGTATCCAATAGAGTTTGTAATGTTAATTTTAATGGTGGGTAAGTTTCTAAAGTGGAATTAAACAAAATATACATCTTTCTTAACGCTTCAAATTTCTTATTTTTAAGATTTAAAGATTTAACTGCAAGTAATAACTCGTCCATTTTACTCCGAATATTTAGCCTATTGTCACGTAAATCCGACTCATCAATCAGTAATCTTATTTTTGACATTATAGTAGATATTTCTGAACTTGAGATCTCTTTAAGTTGTTCTTCTCTTTTCGAATTTGAATTTTTATCTTTTTTATTTTCTTTGATTAATCCCATCCTAACTTTAATTTTATATTTCCTTCTTCGTTCAACTGGGATTTCTTTGCCTTTCAGCAATTTAAAAGCAATCAGGAGAGGATTTAAGGTAAATTTTATTGTATCCTTTATATTATTGGCATAATCAGGTGTGATTTTTTCTCCAATATCATGAATGGAAATATTACCTTTCTCACGAATAGTGTTTAGCTCTTTAATGGTATCTTTTGTGATTTTACCGCTTATATAAGGTCCAAATTCTTGTTCTTTAAGTTGATCCAATAACACAATTAACTTGGAAAAATCATAATATCTCTTGGATCTTTTGTTGTAATAAAGATGTGAGCAAGATTTATTCAAACTTTGAGAAAAGATATCTTGAAGAACATTTTCAAACAAGGACCTTAATAAGTAAGGTAAGGTCATATAAAAATCAAGATGATAGGCAATGCCGTTAATTAATTTAGCATAAGGTTCGTAATATTCCAAACCATAATCAGCAAAGTTTATATCGATAAAATTTTCTTTAATTTTCAAATCTTGAGGGTTCTCAACCAATAAGTCAAATTTTTCAACTTTAAAATGAATAATATCTTCCACTTCGTTTTCAATTTCTTTTAGCAAGTTTTTTAAGGAATAACCGTGATTGTGATGATGGTAGGAATGCGTGTTCCAATTATTTGGAAAGCAGAAATTAATTTCTTTAATATACTTTAACATTTCACATATCCTATCTAAGTAGATGATATCTTTTACTCTCTTCTCATTGAGGTAAAATTTTGCTAAAATGTCACTTGGTGATAATAAAAACTTCTCCAAACATCTCGTTGAATTATCTGGAATTGTAACCCTTTGAACTATCTCAAAAAAAGAATCGATTTCAGATTGAATGTTATCCCAATTGTAATTCTTGATCCTTCTTTTTAAGATTTTCCGATAATCGTCAATAAATGTCATCATTGGATTCTATATGATCTAATTACTTAGATTAAAATGAGGGAAAATTAAAGTCTTTTCACTTTTTAGGTAAAAAAGGAGGAGAGTGAACGGAGTGATGATAGCTTAAGTGGATTTTAAAAAAGATTATTCTATATTTACAAATAGACCCATTCTATTGCTTCTATGTAATACTATTATAAAAAAGTACAGATAGATCCTTTTGGATGGTTTTAAGATAACTTTTAACTTTAGCTAAAAATCTTAGCAATTCATTTATTTGTCCAAGATTGATTCTATCATTCAAAAAGCTTAATACTCTTCCAAGCTCTTCAATAGTGAATATTCTACCTTCTTTCATATCAATATTCAATGATTCTTTTATTTGCTCGATTACTCGATGTCTAAATTGGTTTATTAGAGGAGAAACTTGACTAATTTGTTGATCTTTCAAAAATAATAAAATTCCTCCTTGTGAGAAAAGTGATTGTAAAGTTATCCTAAGAAATTTATTATTTCCGAATTGTTTTCTAATCTGCATCAATAAATTATTCCGAAAGTCAGGATGGTTCCTTGCGGTCCTCTTTGCTACCTCCTCTGCAGGAAAATTATATCCTTTCAACTTTAATGGTTCTTTAGCATTTATTATTGATTGAATATTATTGCTAATGGAAAAAAAGGAGTTCACACTTACTAATTTCTTAAGGATCTCATTTATTGTTTGACATTCTAATTTCAATTTATAAACTACTTGATCTTTTGCTTTTATCCATTTCTCCTCTTCAATATATTCATAAAAACTTGGTTCCATATATCGAACTATCATATTTTTAAAGGGGTAATTCTTATGGATTTTATCTTCCAATTTTTTCAAGGCATCAATCAGTTTTTCTTCAATCTCTTCTTCTTTTTCTTCCGGTATTTCTTTTTGAGTAAAATAGTATTTTAAAAAATCAATAGTAAAATCAGCAGCTAGTTTTGAGGCTTGTTGTTTATTTTCATTTTTAAATTCTTTCCTAGATTCAGGATCAGCGAGATCCATTACTACACGAATATCTACCCATGGAATTCTCAAACCTTTAAGTGCTTCACCTATACCTGCTGCTTCTTGTTCAATTCCGTATAATTTTCTATCGAAATCCATATATTTCTTAATTGCATCAGAATCTTTTAAGTGTTTTTCAACTAATTCTACACTCGAAACTATGTTTCCATCTCCAAAACACCTATTTTTGTCAAGTTTTAGTTCAATAGGTAGATGATTAAAATAGTCTATTGTAATCTTCTCTTCCCAATTATCTCTCAAAAAAAAACGTTCGGCTAATGAGACAAGGAGTTCACTAGAATCGACCGAATCGGGTTGTGTTTTATCTCCATTTGGAGTTGTCTTAAATAAATCATGGATCCAAATCTTTCGTGGTAATAAAATGTCTCCGATTTGAGCATCCCGAAGGCTTCCTGCTACTCCTGATAGTACTACGAGCTGGGGATCCCAAACTCTTAATGCTTGATTCATTAAAGTCTGAGCACTTCGCTGTCCTGCTTTTTGAGGGGATATAAGACGGATACTATATTCATTACTTTTAATTGAAAGTGTACCTTTATCATAAAGAAACTCAGATACACCTTCTTCTTTTGCAATTAAGTCAAGATGAGCATCTGGTAATATTTTTTGAACTTCTATCAATTCTTCAAAAGTTGGGGAATAAATTAGCACATCGATACTCTTTTTGGATGACATTTTCAAGCTTGAATCTCTTTACTTTTAGATTTTAAATACTTATATAATTATATCAAATAATAAAATTAGAGAGATAATATTATTTTATTTATATTTTTCTTTCAGCTTTTTTTTTATTTTATCCATACTTTCTATATATTCCCTGCTTTTCTCAACATCTCGGAAAATTATTTCTACAATAAACTCTAAACTATTTCTAATAATCTTTGCATTTTCCAAACATAATAAATCAGATTCTATATGTATTCCTATACTTAATGCTTCATGTAGCGCTTTTAATGGATTAAATCTACCTTGAGTTAGTATTGGAGGTACTAAATCTTTAATAATTTCAATTTTAGTTGTTGTATTTTTTTCTTTTTTAGCTCGATCTAGTGGTTCTTTATATTTTTCTTTCTCATCATTAGTCATAAAATATTGGATTTTATCTATAAATTCATTTATAATTCCTTCTATAATTCGCCTATAATAAACATATGCCCCAATTCCATGTCCGAAATTTTCTGAATTTTTACCTTTTTTATAATAATCTTGATATTCTTCATCCATAATTTTTTTAAGATCTTTAGGAATAGAGATATCCAAAGGAGGATATTGCCCAATCTTTTGAATATAGTTTAGATCTTCCCCAATTTTTATGATATAAAATCTCATAAAATCATTGCAGGCAGCGCAGAGATAATCGAGAGTGATATATTTATTTACCTTAGAATAATATTCGGATATACCTAGCTCGATTCTAGGATGTAAATGTATAACGCTATCCTGATAATCATTTGTCATATTAAAAGTTCTGATATTATCACATTTAGGGCAATGCATGTTTATATTAACTTTTTCTAATTGATGAATGAACTCTGGAACCTCAAATGGGAATTTAGTATAAAGAGGGTGTTCTTCAAGAAATTTGATATTGGGCATTTTTATCTCTCTCACATAATAATAATTTAACTTTATTAAAGTAAATAAATTTTAACTTTAAAAACCTATAAATGTGTTTAAGTACATTTACTTATATATATTATTATTTATCTGCAATTAACTTAAAAACTTATATTGTTCAATCAATATTAAGCAAGATAAGACAATATTGATTAAATTAAGTGACCATTCGCCTCGCATACTAGGTTAATTTAATAAAAATAAAAAAAATTCTGCTCATGAATATATTTCGTTAGGTTTTTAAACTGAATTCTAAAATATGATCAGAGAACAACACTTTTTCTTAATCTTTAAAAAGGAGAAATTAATGAAATGAATCAGAACTTTAGAAAAATCGACGGAAAAGCATTATATGATATTTTAAAATATAACTGCACTATGGACAAGATCTATTTTGAAGTTGGAAATATAACTAATAATTGGATTAATTGGAAAACAATTGATAAAAATGAGAATATGAATGTAGATAAGAATCGGATTTTCATTCATCATAGAATTCAAGATCGAGTTCTTAAACTATATACAAAGATACCGCTTAACTACATTGATAAACTCAAATCACAAGGAATTCAATTAGAGGATTCTCGTACAAGTGGGGGATTTTCTGTGTTTAAAACAATTTATAACATAGAATCAGAGGAGGATATTGACAAAGCTAAATATGTTGTGGGTTTAGCACTTAAAATAAATAATAATAATTAATCATCGCACCTCAAGTACCAAATATTGTGAAATTCAAGTCGCTAATAATTGTATATGAAAAGTCAACTACAAAAATTAATGAGATAGATTATGAAAAGACTTTAACTAATTTCAGGAATAAATATTTTATTAATGTTATTATGTGAAGTTCAAAATATTATTGAGGAAAAGATAAAAACCTACCTTAATCATGGCTCCTGTCAGATCTAGAAGATGTAATCTTTAAAAATGAGAATATCGATGAGCAAACGGGATATTTATTAAGCCCCATGATAAATGACAAATATAAAGTAGTCCTTAATCATCTGATTGAGGGTATACACTATTATACAATAACTTATAACATATAGATTCTAAAGTAATCATTTGATTTATTATAGTTTTTAAATATATATCTTAAGATTTGTACTAAGACAATATTATCTTATTGATTATAATTTTGGACTCTCATCTCCTTTTTATTGTATTAATCTCATATGATACACTTGATGACAGCTAAAAGTGATGAGGTTAAACGGGCAAGATGGTCTTTCATTCAACAAGCTTTCGATGAGATTTGTAATGTACCCTCTTATAGCAATCTTTATAGTAATACATATCGGGTAATTGCCAATTTAGGGCTACAATTGAAAGCCAAGGAGGAAGATCTTTTTGATAGCGAGGATTGGTATAATCTTAAGTGTAAAGATGAATTATTGGAGAAGGTGAAAGCCTTTTTAATAAAATATATTAAATAACTCCTATGATAATTATATAATATAGAGCCTAAAAGATAAAAGTTAAGATTTTTATTATTAAATATAGCAAATTCCATATATCAAAAAGAGGATATTAATTGTGCTTGTAACTCCAAATCAATTTGAAAAAATTGACCAAGAATTTTTAGAGAGTTTAATATTATTTAAAACAGAAGAAGATATCCATTTGGAATATAAAGAAATTGAAATCTAAGAGGTTTAAACTTACTTCTGAAAAATTCAATCAATTGGAAGTAGTTGAAGTATTGATAGGGAAACAAAATTTACAAAAAAATCATCCTCTCTTAAAGACCATACCGTGATATCGTGGATATTTCGATGGTTGCCTATGATATTTCTTGAACGTAGAATAACTATACCAAAAATCACTATAACCATACTTACCTAATATTTCTAATAATTTAATTAACCATATTTGCGTATTCCTCCGTGAGTATATTTCTTTTGTTTCGGGAAACTCAAATTTTCGCATAATAACAATGTCTTTTTTTGTAATTAGTAAAGGAGTGCCTAAATTAATTGTAGGGCTAAGGATTGATTCGAAGATGTCTATCGTTGTTTCATTCCTTAAATTTATTCTAATCTTGCTTGGTTTGGAGGTATACTCAATCCAAGAGATTAGGCGCGGATAAACATTCTCAAATAATTTTATGTACCAATATTTCGATACTGATTCTTGAGGATCGGTCATTAACTCCCAAAATGTATATGTTTCCTTTGGATTTCCAAAATCTTCACAATTGCTTGATTTAAACCAGCATCTTCCCGAAAAATAAAAGAACCTGAGAGTAAATTTCAAGAACAGCCAAGAAGTTAATAAATCCAACAATTCTCTATTTAAAACTTTGTGCTGTTTAATGCATTGAGCTATTTTAGCTTTAATCTCAAAAAATACATCCCTAATGTCGACTCTCTTAGCCCTCCATCTGTGATAATATTGATTTAAAAATTCAAAAAGCACATTATGGTAAGAAGAAATCTTTACTCTAAGGTATTTATAATCCTTGTAAAAGTTTGGAATTCTAAAATAGACCTCGTAAGATTCCCCAAATGATTCAATATTATAGTACTTTGTGGCTAACACCTTCTGAAATATAAAAAAAGGAACTAATTTTCGAGTATCCATATTCACCGCTTCCTTTATAATTATTGAAGAAAATTATTTTCAAAAACTTTTTTGATTTCTATTATGTTTAATTCTTCTTGAGCAATTAAAAACCTAGCGGAATATCTTAAAAATATTTGATTCATAAGTTTGATCACTAAGTAATCTAAATTTAAGTGATATTTCTGAAGTCTGAAATCGACTATTTCAAGATATTAAAAAGACTTTGTGTGAAGATCTTGGAGCAAAAATCATAAATAATATTAATCTATCATTTAAAAAAGTTCACGAACATGAGATCATAGTAATAGAAATTAAACCTTTATTTGGACTAATATTTCATTTATGAGAAGACTTTATAGTTAGAGATGGCCCAGTTTCACAAAAATTAGAAGGAAAAGAGATGGGTGATTATATTTTTAATCATTTTAATTTAAATCTTTATTTTTCCAAAAAGGTAAATTTTAAAAAAACATGTTTTTCTTTTTGATATAAGTTTTATTATTAGTTTTCTACGCTTTAATGGAGTACTGGTAGATTTACTGGGAAGAAAAGAATTATTAATTATGAAGTAGAAAGGTTAAAATAGGATTTTAGCTTTAATAAGGAAAGAAGGGAAATTTTATTAAAACTAATTTGAGCAAACATTGGATTTCGCCCTCTATTAACCTTAAAATAGGTTAATCTCTCCCTAATTTTTAGTGTTCAGATTTTTATTCCCTTCTCCTCGGGATAGAATGTAAGAGTTTTAGTTTTTTTACAAATATTTAAATATCAAAATTTTCATGTAAAAGTACTATTTAAAATAAAATTCGTAAATGATAGCCATAAAAAAGTTAGATAATAAAAAACTAAAAGAAATACTGAGAAAAATTAATACGGACCCTCAAACCAGGGAACAATATGCCTCTAAACTAAGTCGTATTTTAAAATTCCTTAATAATAATACCGGATTAAAAAATGCAGGAGTAAAACCTGGTGGTTCTCGAGGTAAACAAACTGATACTAGAAAAAGCGATTTAGATATCATTTTTTGCACTTCTAAAAACCAAAATCATGCAACAATCCGTAATCAAGTCTTTGAAAAAGCAAAGGAAGCCTTAGAAAAACTGCGAAAGTGAAACAGGGTACGAAAGCAGTTCAAATAGATTTTAATTCTCCTCATAGCATGTTTGATTTAGTATATCCTACAAAAGAGAAATTTAAAGTAGAGAGTAAAAAAATTAACACCATAAGGAAAATGAGACCCCTTCACAAGAATTCAATTAAATTAACTAAATATGCAATTGATAAGGCTGGATTAAAAGATATTAAAAGTTATGAAGTTGAGATGGCTTGTCTAAGTTTTAACTATAATAACCTAGCAGAGTGCACAGATCATCTTATAAAGTACTTTACAGAGAGAATTAAGCAAAAAGGTTTAAAAATTGATGATGTCTTGAAATTTTTAAACTAATTAAAACAACAAATAGAAATACTCGAGTTTAAAAAAGTCAAGATTTAAATTTAATTGGGATAATTGAATAGTATTGCCAAAAGATTTAGTAAAGAAAGGTGTTAAAACTCATGGTAAAAGTATTTATTTCACATAGTACTAAAGATTTTAATCTTGTTGATGTGTTAGGGAGATATCTAGAAGCCTGTGGTATTAAAGTTTATATAGCAGAGCGAGACATTCAACCTGGAACACAATTATCTCAAAAAATTGAGCAAAACATTGAAAATAGTGATTATTTTTTAGTAGTTTATACAGAGAACGGAAAAGAGTCTGGATTCGTTAGAGAAGAAATTGGTTTTTGGAAAGGCAGAAGAAATAATAAAAATCTAGTACCTTTTGTTGAGAAAGGAATAAATCCTGGTGCTTTTCTGTGTGGTGTTGAGTACATTGAATTTGATCCTTTAAATCCAAATATAGGAATTGTTAGAGTTAAAAAATATATAGAGCAACAAAGAAAAATGGAAAGGGGTCAATTAATCGTGGGTGTTGGTGTAGGTTTAGGGCTTGTAGGAATTATATCTTTGGTACTATATGGACTTTCTAAATTAGATGATGAATAACCATGCAGTTTATAGAATTTAAGCAAAAATTAATATTTGTAAACACTATATATATATTTGAAGGTGGTTGATCTAAAAAAATATGACATTCTTAACAAATTTAATAATATTAATGAAGGAAAGAAGGAAAAATTCAAAAATGATTACTTGATGCATATTTACCTTACCGTCTTATACTTTCTTTGTCAATTAAAAAAAGAAAATTTGGATACAGATAATTTTAAAAAAATCTAGTGTTATAATATCAGAACCTTAAATTTTAATTTTCTCTACTCGTAGGAAGAAACATTCTACTACCGTTTAGTGAAGAGAAAAAATCATAGTAAAAATATATAAATACAAATGTATATATTTATAGGTTTAAATAATTTCGATGATTATATCACAATACTTTTAAATGCATTCAAACATTTGATATCTCTCTAAATTTCCCTCTATATTTCTCTAATTAATTTTAAAAGATGAAACCTTGAACTTATGAAAATATTCTCAGTGAGAAACTCTTTTAGAGTTAATTAGAAAGGAGAATAAAAAACATATTCAACTCATATTTAAAAGTTAAAAATATAATTATTTAATGTGAAAAAAAAAAAAATTATTGTGATATAATATATTTTTGAATAGGATGAAAATTAGGAGCTAGGGGCTCAGAGCCATATTTCATTGTGCTTTTAGTTTAATTATATAAAAATAATTATTTAATGTGAAAAAATATTATTATTGGATATAAATATTTTTGAATACGACGAAAATTAGGCGCTAGGGGCTCAGAGCCATATTTCATTGTACTTTTAGTATGATTATATAAATATAATTATTTTTGTGAAAAAAAACATTTATGAAGATTAGGAGCTATAGAGTCAGAGTCATATTCCTAAAAAAAAAATTAAAGATTTAAATAAACAAAAAGATATTTTATATTTGTATAACTAACTAGGTAATTAGGAAAATTACCACTTACATTTAAAAGTTATCTATAACTTATGTAAATTCAATTTTCATCTAACAGCAGGATGATATAGAATTTATATTAAGTATATATATTAGTTCAATAGAGAAGTGAATTAAAAGGAGAAGAAGTGATTAAAAATGGTAAAAATAACCCGTAAAAGTTTGGAAAATGAATTGAAAAAGCGTGGTTGGGAACAACATCTTGATTTCGCATTTTCAGAATTAGAAAACGGTAGAAACATAAAGGATATATTAAAAAAGATAGCTGAAATGGACGCAGAAGATTTTATAAGAAATCTACAAAACCCCCAAAAATTATATTTACCAGAAAGTTATAAGCAGGACGAATTGGAAATAACCTTAGGCGGTAAAGAAAAAATGGAAGGTTATTTGGAAGTAAAAGGGAAAGTGAAAATAACCCCAAAATGCCATGAAAACCAAAGTCCTTATCAAAGAGGGAAAATACTTGCCTGTACTGATGATTCAGAGGAAACAATAGAATGAGTGACGACAACAAAGATTCTGAAGGTGAGGAAGAAGGATTTATCTTTGATGATTCAGAAAAGATAGATTTCAGTAAATATGATGAGTTGAAGAGTTTTGATTTCGGAGCAAGTTCCGAAAAACCAAGTTCCGAAAAATCAAACTCCTATAAATATGATGGATTAAATGGATTTAAATTCGGTAAAAGATCTCAACCTATTCCTAAGCATAGTGTTTTTAATGGATTAAAGAGATATGAATTTAGAGGACGTTCTCAGCCAGATTTCGTCAAATATGAAGGATTGAATTTATTTGAATTTGAAACACAATCAGAGGAGTTTAAAGATATTGATGTTGATAAAGTTATAAAAAAGGATCGACCAAAATTTTTTATGAATGTACAAAATGAAGAGGTGCTTGACAGATATAAAGTACCCAACCAAGAGAAGACATTAATAAGGGAAGAATTTTCAACGGGAATTCCCATTAAGCGAATAAAGGAAATAATTAAGACCTACAACGAGAATTTTGAAGATAGTTTCATCGAGACACTTCAAACTTATTATAATGAAATGATAACTAAAAACAAACAAAGATTATCATTAGGCGTTAAGCGTATAGATAAAATCATAAACGGATTTGATAATATGATTTATTTGGATCGGTCAATTTCACAAGACTCTTTAAAAAAATTGGAAATGCTTATTAATAGAAAGATTAATGTTATTAGAAATTGGAAAGAACCACGAAGAGAACGGATATCTGGAACTAGGATAAAGATTGATAATGATGGTATTAACACAATTAAAAAAGAAATAAAGTCAAGGATCCCTATTTCACGTTTAACAGACATTATTAAGAATTATAAGAATGACGACGCTTTTATTCATTACATAAAACAAATTTATAAAGATGCCATGGATTCTCATATAATAAAAATTAAAATACCTCTAACAAAATTAAACGAATTTATCACAAATTGGGAGAATATTTTATATAGAGGGTATGTAATTTCAGAGAAAGATTTCTACAAATTACAAATTTTGACTGGTAATCAAAATCCTATTTCTCATAAAGTTGTATATGGTAGAAAAAATCTTGAAGCCGTGAAATTAGTAAAAAATATATCTCATGCGGAACTAATTGGAACATTTATCGTAAGAGGATCTATTACTACCAGAGGTAATGATTTGATTATTTCTTATAATACAGATGATCATCATAATTATGTTACACATCTAAAGGATCTAATTAATACTGTTTTTGGAAAGCCACCGAATATGTTAAGAACCAGAGACAGACTACATATATCAGGTCAGAATGTTATAAAATATTTAACTTCTCAAGGTTTGTCAAACGAAAATAGAAGAGTTCCATCATGGATTAATAAGCCACTATCTTGGATTAGGGAAAATACAGACGAATGGAAGAAAAATTATATGCCACTTGTGGTTGCTTGTCTAAGAGGTATGATAAATGGCGCTGGTTGGATTGGCGTTAAATCAAAACATGATCGAATTGAAATTCTGTTATCAAAAGTCAATAGATCAATATTAGAGGACTTTAAGGAATTATGCAATTCTTTAGATATCAGAACGAGTGATATTAAAGAAAGTATTCGAGAAGATGGGCGTCAAAATTATTACATCTATATTTCTTCCGTAGATCAGGTTAAAAGGTTTCTTATAGACGTCATCAAACCTAAAAGATGGGAATGTCTAAAAGACGATATACAACAAATCTTAGATGTAAGAGGAACGTCTATTGAAGCTGTTTTAGAGATGAGTCCCGAATTAAAAAATTTAAGGAGAAAGCTTTTCCAGCATCAAAAACAACGATATACATTCCTTTATAATCCCATCCGAATAAAAGATATTGAAAATCCTATTTTACGAGATTGTTTGCATAATTACGTTGAAAATGTGTCCCTCAAACTTTTTCCTTATAATGAATTTGAAGTGAAAAATAATATTAGACCTAGCAGTTTAAAGTTTGTTGGTGAACATTTAAAAGATGAAAATGGACGGACTATTTATAGAGAGGTAATAAAAACGCAATTTATAAAAAATCATTTTATTAGTAAATTAACTTCTGGTCCTAACCCCAAAATGAAAATTTATAACTATAATGAATTATCAGATGGTCTTTACAAAAAACTTTTGGATTTGGTTAGAGAAGTATATGACGAATTTCGCAATAAGCGTCTTGGACGACCTTGGCATGAACCTATACTTAAAAACATTATGATTAAACTTCCTAATGCAATGGCTTGTGAGAACCCTGTATGGGAAAGAATAGAAAGCAATTTATATTGCGTCGGTCATATAGATTTGAATTTAGTTAATAACAATACATTATTTATTGCTGATTTAAAAGATGATGAAACTGATGTTATTAAAAGTTTACTCCAAGTTTTATCATACGGATTAATGCAAAAGCGACTTGTCTTCAAGAAACCTTCTGATTTTAATGCTTTTAATATAAAATGTATCCTTTTTACTAAGGACGAAGTTTGGGAGTTTGATCCCGAGATTTTAAAATCAGAATTTATAGATTTCATTAAATATGTTAACTCACTTAGAGAAAAGAATTTAAAAAGTTTACCTTTTTCAAAAGGGCTACAAAGAACAGATCTTTTAGAAGATATCGAGAAAGTTGTGGGTTTCCACACACAATTAGATGATAATTGATAAATTTTTTTTAGAAACTTTTATCAACAAAAAAGTATAATTTTTAATATACAAGTGTAATGAAAGATTTGTGATTTAAATGGTTAATTGCCCATGGTCTCCCTACGCATCATGCGATACAAAATTATTTAGCGATTTATATAGCGCATTCATAATTGGTTCAAATTCTCCCGATAGACGTGAATATATTGAAATGATTATAGCAGTATTAAAAGAATTTAAATTAGAACCCCGTTTTGCTTTAGATTTGAACCAATATAATGGGAAACAAGCTTTTTGTACAAACATTTGTAGTCAGATTCGAAAATCAAGAATCACAATTGCTGATTTATCAGGTCCCACAGAAATCGTCTGTGATAAATGCAAAGAAACAAGAGATATATTTAGTGTAAATGTTTTTTGGGAATATGGCTATGCTGCTGCTCTGGAAAAAGATCCAATAATAATCTGTGATGAATCTCAACTTGTACCATTCGATGTAGCAGATAAAAATGCAGAATTTTTCAATAAGGGGAATTTAAAAGAACTACTAAGGCCAGTAATCCAACAGAGATTAATGAGTCCCATTCCTATCAATCCAAATAATTCAAATTCTATATTAATAAATAATTCTAAGGATACACATAAAAAAATACTTAGAACATTATTAAAAAATTATCTCATTAAATACTATTATGAAGTCAAAAATCCCCCCAAAGATCCTGCAACTAATAATACAGTTAGTTTATTGATTGATAAATTAAAAGATTTAGGTGATTCTCAAGCTATGTACTTTAAAGATGATAATGGTAGTATTCAACATAAAAAAATTATTAGTGCATATTTTGGGGGAGATACAAGAAATTTTGGAGATAGGATACGTAATAAAGAAATTGATTATGAGAAAGAAAAACGACATTTACATATTTTAGCTGGTGATCTTGCCTTAGTCTTTTATGATCATTATGAAGAATCATTAAACAATGAAAAAAATTATCTTAAGCATATTCGTCAAGATTTTGAAAGTGAAATAAAAAAATATAAATTTCTCGGAGAAGACTATGACCCTGATCGGTTTTTTAACGCTATTGATATTCTAGAAAAAAATTATAGATTAATACAACAATTTGGCCCAAAATGGAAAGATAGTGAAAGTCTAACAGAATGGAAAATAATCAACCCTCAAAGACTTGAAGAATTCATCCAAAAAAAATCTATTAATAATATCTTACGGCAACTGATTTAAACTTTTTTACAATAGCATTCTTACTTATAATCTATTCTTCGAAAGAGGATAAGATATAAGCTTGTATTGCATCTAGAATGCTTGTTGATGGGGATTTCAAGGACTTTTATCTCTTCAAAAATTCTTCATTGGTATTTTTAGAGAAGCAAATAGAACTAACTCTATAATATACAAATCTTTTAAAAAATAGACTTAATTAAAATAAAATCATTTTTCCATACATCTAACAATAGTTTTAATTTTCAACCTTAATCTAGAAGTCTATAAGTATTTCAGGAAAAAAATCCAATAGCCCAGATCGTACAAGATTGGCTCGTAAATTATTTCCATGAAATTTCCAACTTAGAGTATTATTCCATTCCTCTTTAATTATCTCTTTTAACTTTTTTATATAATAATCCATTTCTCCATTGATATCACCCATCCCTGATAATATATCCCTTATATTTATTCCGTGGATACCTCCTAAAATACAATCTTTAAAATATAATTCTCTTGGAGGGTTTTCTGAGTTAATCGCTTCTCGAAAAGTCATTAAGCCAATATCATTGGTATAATCATTTTTTGCTCCAATATCTGTATGAATTGAAATCAGACCGAATACAATCCTATTTTTCTGTTTACATTCCACTTTCACAGGATGAGGTACATAACTTTGGGCATTTAGTATTTCAAATTTAATATGTTCATCTAATTCTTTTCTATATTTATGAATTCTTTCTTGATAGTTAGTAGAAATATCTTGTTTAGGGTAAAAAGTCCAAAGAAATTCTGCGATGTCTTTCTTTCCTTCTTGGATATTGCTTTTTTGGTTGTAAACATTTAAGGAGGTTCTTATTTCATTTATTAGTCCGATTGGAAAGCCTTCCCTTTGAGCAATCTTTTGTAACGCTCCATCTTCGACATAAAAAGCAAGACATTCAATTGTGTTTCTTGATTCATCAATGACATCATCAATGCTAATTTGAACACCTTCAGGGCTAAAATTCTTTCCTATGTCCATATAACGCCTTCCAGTTGTATTGAAACCACGGGATCCTTTGAATCGAGCAATGAAGGGATTAAAAATTTCAATATTTCTAGTAGATATTCGTTCATTAATACCAAAATGACTCATTAATGATCCATATCCAATTATTAGAGCCTTTATCATTGTCACCTTCTTCTTTTTTATTAATTATATAATTTTTTTATTCTTCATATAATCACACAAAACACACACCCCCCTCAACTATGCCATAAAGTGTGTTAATATTGGCTTAAAATATTGGAGGCGATCTTAAATTCCTCATTATATCCAAATTCAAGTAAGATTTCAGATATTATTTCTTCCACTAATTTTATCTTATTTTCTTTTTCTTTAAGATTTTTTATACTAGGACTAATAATATATGGATCAAAAGTATCATTTTTGCATCTGTAATAAGCTTTTTCATCAACACGGATATAGTCAGGCATACGTGTAAATTTCAACTCTTTTAACTTCCAAATCATAAACTCCAAATTTATTTTTTTTATAGAATTAAATTTAGAATAAAATACCTCTAAGAAATCAAAAAATCCTAAAAGAAATATAGATAAGATTTTAGTCTGTAATCTATTTTTAGGTGCATTTGGTCTTGAATCGTTAAACATAAAATGAAAGATAATACAACCTTCAGTTGAAATCCACACACTTCCTCCATAAATTTCACTTGTATTAACATGATAAAAACCATCCCTTCTAGGAGTTAAGTTCCGAAAAATATTCTCAAATTCTGAAATAGATTCTCTAGGTCCATAAGTTTTAGTTTTAAGATACTCTTTAATTTCACTAAATTGTTTTCGACTAAATAGTTCATTTTGAGATGACATTGGATATGTTATTAATCTAAATTCTAATTTTCCCGAAGGAGAGTTGGTTTTAAGAAGATCTTCAAATATCTTTTTTTGTTTTTCTAATTTCTTTATTGAAGATTCATTTTGTCTTTGATTATTAGATCTATTAGTATCTTTAATGGAATCTCTTACAGAGAGGGTGTCTAATACAATGCTATCAGATTTTTCAGGATTTTCGATACAATCAAAAAGGGCGTCGTTAAATTTTTTGCAAAACTCCTTATCTCCTTTTGGATCATTAGTATTGTAAAATAAAGTACTTTTAGTACTTACATCAAAAGGTAATTTTGTGCCTTCTTCTGCTATTGTAATGGTTTTAACTTTTAAACTTTGTCTAATCCCTAATTCCCAATAGACATTTGCATTACGATCGGTGAGGTCAGCAACTACAATAAATGAATCATAAAGGTTTAGAATAATCTGTTTTAGGATATCTGCTCTCAATTCGTCAGAACGTTGAGCATTGAGATTTGGAACGTTCTCAATTTCCAGTTTTAAGAAATCTTCAAAATGATTTGTCCAATATTTTTCATCATGTTCCTCAGAACTTTTAGAAAAAGGCATGATAACAAAGCATTTTAATTTATCTTCAGTCATTTTTAATATCACTTCTATTTTATTAAAAATATAAACAATAATTTATCTAAAATTTGACTCTTAATTAAATAATAGAAACTAATACTTAAAAAGAAAAGTTAATAAACTTTATATTTTTTCACTGGATTTTAACATTTAGCTTCAATTTTTTTAACTCTTAACATTATTGAAGAATTTACTGCTTATTATTCAAAAGCACTAGAAGAAATTAATAATATTCAAAAACCTCGAGAAATTGCAAGGTTTTTCAATAATCCACTTGTTTTTTTTCAAGATCTACAAGATCTGGAACTGGAATATCAGCTTCTCTGTGAAAACTTAAAATATAGCAGAAAATATAATCTAGTAGGGTCTGAGATAAGTATACTGATTAATTTAAGTATATTTATTGAGAAAAATGAATGATTTAGAGATGCTGAAGATTTTCTTAATCAAGCGCTGGAATTGAGTGATCTCCTTGTATCTAAAATTAGACCCTAGATAAATGGGTCTCTAAATTAAATTCTTTATATTAAGCTTTAAGCTTTAACTTAATTTGCTCTAAAATTTTAAGTAAATCATTGAGAATTCCTTTATTTTCCTCAATGAGATTTTGGTGTCCAATACTAAATGTAGAATGAGCATGGATATCTCCGCTTTCTTTAAATATTAACAACCAATCTATTATTTTCTGATCAATTGTATGGACATTCTGGATGAATTCAGTCTCATTAATCATCGTCTGAAAATTTTTACGTAGACGACTAAATCCAAGAAATTTACGCTTATTTGAATTATAATACTTGTCACTTCCACTTGGACCATAAAATAATCTCAATGAGTCTAACACCAAGTTTTCAAGTAATTTTCGAACTAAGATATACATTGCCGTAAAACAATAATGGAGATAGGTAATGTTTATTTCTCTAATTATAGCATTATAAGTATCCTCGCTAAATTTGATATCTCTCTCAACGATTCTATCAAACTTTAATGGTGTTTTGATCTTTCCTATCATGTCAATGGTTTCTATTATCTGATCTGGTAATCTCATTTCTCGCTTATAATCAGAAACATTTACATTTACAATTTCAAGATTAGGAAAAGACAAAAACTTGTTTAAAAAATCACAGATCATCTCAATTGTCTTTAAAGATACATCCTTCCAGAGTCGAATTTTATTATCCCTACTCCAAAATAAGATGTAAATATTATTTCTTAAGACTATTCTTTTCCTCAATTGAATGAAAGATATAGAAACCCAAACATCTTCGTTAAAAACTGCTTCATTCTTAAAAATTACATGATGTTCTGCACCTAATCCACCTTCAGAGAGGGACATTATAGTTTCAAATCCTGTTAATTCCTCTAATATGTACTTGGTTTCTTCGCGGAGTCGCTGTAAAGATCCACGATTCTGATATAATTTTATTGAATATAATTCAAAATGTCCAGCCCAAATTTCAGCAACAACATCATTTAACTTTGCTAAATCTTCATCTTGATACATGAGAATTATCTGACTGCATATTATTCCCAATAAACGCTTGAACCAAGTAATGTAATGATGATCTTTAGGAGGACAGACATTATATAAATACTCTAATAATTGCTTCTTTGATTTTGGAACAAGAAGGTAATCCAAATTCTGCTTTATTATTTCCAAACTTTTATCTAGATCTACACTCAATCGTTTATTCAATAAAGTTCTAAATAATTCATTTTTATCAGGGTTATCTAATGGAATTTCTAATATAGGTTTGATAAACCAATCGTGAAATTGATGTGGAATTGAATTGGTATTTAAATTTTGTGGCATATTATCTTAAAGAAGATATTCCCTTTTATTTCTTGTTGCTCTTCCATTTAATTATTTTCACCAAAATTTTGATTTAAAAAATAATCTTAATTAAATGAATTAATTTCTTCTGTTAGTTCTTTCCCGTTTTTTATCAGAAAACTTAATAGGGTGAAACCCTCAATATTCTTTAATGAATCTATTTGGTTCTTAAATTTTTCTATTTTTTTTATAAAATCTTCAATCTTCATTGAAAGGATCTTTATTATATTTTAAAACATTTTTCCCCGCGTAATTAGGAGGGCAATATGGGGGAGATAAGAGAGAGAAGGAATAAGGAAAAGACCGCAATTAATCAAGAGGATACCAAAACACAAGAGCATATTGTATTAAATGCCGACTAGTATTATGCATAATATTATATATTTTTTATAAATTACTTCAGATAAAAACAGAGAAAAAAATTTAAGCTTCAGCAATAGCTTAATAGTTGTTATTCCTTAAATATCATAAATAGATTTTATAAATGTATTTAATTTAATGCTTGAAAAATTCTTGCATATAAGAAGAAAATAACTATAAAAAAGGTGATCAAAAATTTCTATTCAATTTAAATCTGATTTTAACAAATACATTGAATTATGTAAATCTAACTTTAATAGAGCTAAGGAAAAGTATTTGGAGAATATAGATGAATTAAATTCAATTCTTGTTCCCTTTGATAATACAATTTTTTCCAAAGAAAATTTTTCCAAAATAAATAGTATTTGCGCTAGGTTAGCAGCTAGTATTAGTGATATCCAAGGTTATGTTAAATATGACTTTATTGAAGAAGAGGGTATTCAAATCAGATTTTCTAAAGTTAAAGGATCTATTATCGAGTTGAATAATCAATATAACAATATGAGAACTAGAGATTTTAAAGTTAGTAAAACTGGTTTTAGATTACTAAATAAATACTTATACATAATTAACGGAATTCCTCAATATTTTGTGTTTGACGAAAAAAAAATTATGAAATTATACAGAGATTATATTGGAAAATCTATAGAAAAAACCGTAAGTGAATCTTTAAAGAAGAATCCTAGAATCTTAGCAGCATTAATCATTTCAATTTTTTCTATAGTAGGATTAATTATTGAATTTTTATTTAGATATCTTATATAAGAATTTAAGTTTATGTTTCTTGGTTATTAATTTACTATTAAATGATGACCAAGTGAACTATCTACTTTTTTAGGAGGGGGCAACACGGGGTGAGAGATTATAGAAAGAGAGAAAATATAAGTAGAAAAGTTATATGGAAAAGATAACATTTATTTATTACCGCTACACATAGGTTAGATGTGGAATGAAGCAGAGCAGTCAGTGATAAAGCTAAGCGCCAACTATATAAATTTACATTATAAAAATTTTAAAGTATCTCTTTTAAATAGGGGCTATAAATGTTCATTCTTAAATATTATTTTTAGTTATAAATATAATATACGTTATTGTAATTTTTAGAGAAAAGATAAAAATTTATTTAAAGGACGATTTATATGAGCGAGAATGTATCTTATTGGCAAAATCAACTACTAGTTGATTATGATAAGGTAATAGAAAACATCAAAAATTTAAAAATTGAAGATTTAAAGAAAAAATCTAAATATACTGTAAGACTTATAGCAACCTTTTTAAAATCTTCAGGTTCTCGTGAAGAATTAATTACACAGTTGTTTAGTAATCAAGAGTATCTTAAAGTTTTCCTTTTGTTAGAAGATTTTGCTAATAATATGTGGATGGAGCCAATTGTAATTATAATAAAGGAAAACTTAACTGAAACAGAAAGAGCTGAAATTACAAAGACTTCTAAGACATCAACAGAAGATCACAAAAAATATGATAAATATGCTGGAATAGTAAAATTATACCAAAAAAATCCAATATTATTAATTCAAATTCTTCTCTTATATACAGCATTCAAACGTACTCTTAACAAGTTTTTAATCGATATTAAGGATTTTGATACAATTATTGATTTATTCGATTCTGAAGATAAAATAACTACATTTTTAGAAAAATTCGATAAACTTGAGAAAGATGGTTATAATAGTAAGTATATAGGAAAAGTAGAATTTGAAGAAAACATCTATACCTTTTTCATAAGAGAATTTAAAAGAATGAAAAATCAAAAATTGGAAGAAACAATCTATAATACTACTTGTGAATGGATAATCTTGCGTATTCCAAGAGAGGGAAAAAACTTAAGAGTAGGATACCAATCAAGGATAAATATTAAGAAATTTATCCCAACAGTAATGGGCATGGATATAAAAAAAATTGGAGATGTTGAGATCGTAAAAAAATATGAAGCTTTTAATGAGGTCTCTAATGTACAAAATTTTTTTAAAAAAATTGAGGATTATGAGCAAACACCTCTCATAGAGTTATTAATTGAATTAAGTCCAATTAGGAGTAATCCATCTTTAAAAATTAATTCCTCACAAAATAATAGTATAGGTCCGTCTATTAAATGGTTTAGAGATAATGGGAAAGATTTAATAGAAGACATTAAATCAATTTCAGAATGTAAACTTTATTATGAAGAACATCGATTACGATTAGTCTTTAAATATAAAGAGGAAAAAGGATTTGAAATTCGATACGCAGATAATAAACTATCATTAAGTCTTAGAAATTCATTTGAAGATTATATGCAAAAAGAGTTTAATTTGGTGGTAATCCCTGGTATCAATCCTTGATGATTTAGATAGAAATAAACTCAAAACTTTTTTCAGAAACAATTACAAGGCTGATAGAGTCTATGAAGAGTTAAAAAAATTAGAGGAACTTGAATATATTACCTTACAGGAACAGCTTTACCTTAAGTGTGTTAATCGAAATGATGAGGACTTTCTAGATTTAACAGAAGATCAAAAAAATTGTACTGGAACTGGAATAGTTCAAAATAATGCAGAGTTTACAACATGTAATAAATGTAATCGCATAATTAGGACTCAGAATAAAAACATTTTTACATCATACATTGTTAAAATAATATGTTTGAATCTTCGATTATGTTTAATCGAAAAAATTCGTAAATCTTTAGCACTTGAGAAATCAGATAATTCACATATAATATTAAAAAACAATAATAGAATCCATAGAATTTGCTTTTTAGATTTATGTCAAGATATTGATTGTAAGACTTCTTTTTATTATGGTGATGATATACTTTATACCTATTGTGATTATAATGAAAGAATAAATGCAAAAAATGTGATATGGATCATTGATTTACTTTTAATGGAAGATGATATAATTGTAGATTTCATATTAAGCAAAGCTCCTTCAATTTCAATTGAACACATCGAAAAAATAATGAATGAACATATCGATAAGATAGATGCATATCAATTTGAAGAATTAATAACGAGATTACTAAATTATATTGCAGATCATCCAAATGAATTAAATAAAGGCATAACTTTTCTAAAAAAATACTCTGGGAGTATAGTAGCTTCTTTTTCATTTAAAATTGGTGGTGCTGGAAAAGTTGATAGCAGAATTGTCAATCTTAAAAAATATTTCGAAACTCCTTTAAAATCAGACATCTCTGTAGAATTTAAACACTCAAATATTGCCAATTATAAAACAACTCAAATAACTCATAATGACATTAAGCAATTAATTGCTCAATCATATGAAGAATCAGGAGTTCTATTTTCAAATCGGGAGAGAATAGTGGGAACTTTTATGGATGAACTCCACAGATTTAAACAAAAAACAGGATTTTGGAAATATGTTGTTATACATAGACCATTATTAAAGTTATTTATCTCATTATTTGCTCCAGAATTTTGGAATGATCCAAACTGTTTGAATAATGCTTAATTCATTAGTTAATTTGGATAAATACCGTACTAAATTCAAGTTCATATTATTAAATAATTCATAATTAGAAGTGATAAACTAATCAGAATTAATTTTAAATTTTTAAATATAATACTGAGAATAGGAATGAATTTAATAATTCATAAATTGTATACCCCGATTCTGTATTTTATTTTTTAATTGTAAATACAAGTGTAAGGTTTTATATTATCTTAGAAAAACTTTTTTGATATCCAGAATTAAAAAGAAATAGTAGAACATGAATGAATATATTATCATTAAGGGTGCTAGAGAGAATAATTTAAAAGATATTGATGTAAAAATACCACGTAATAAGCTTGTGGTTGTGACTGGTATCAGTGGGAGCGGGAAAAGTTCGCTTGTCATTAATACGATATTCGCGGAGGGCCAAAGAAGGTTTCTTGAATCTTTATCAAGCTATGCCAGACAATTTCTTGGTGAAATGGATAAGCCAGATGTAGATTCAATAGAAGGATTATCTCCTGCTATTGCTATAGAGCAGAAACCCTTGTCAAAAAATCCTCGAAGTACTGTAGGAACGGTCACAGAAATATATGATTATTATAGACTATTATTTGCCAATATTGGGATTCCTCACTGTCCAAATTGTGGTAAAGAAATCAGACCGCAAACACCTCAACAAATTATTCAACAAATATTAGATTCTATAGAAGCGAATCAGAAATTTATCGTTAAAGCACCCGTTATCCGAGATCGAAAGGGTGAATATAAGGACCTTCTTAAGGATCTCAAAAAACAAGGATATGTCCGGGTTGAGGTAGATGGGATTCAATATACTTTAGACGAAGAAATCCCTATGGACAAGAATGTAAAACATCATATTAATGTAATTCTTGATAGATTAGTAATGAAAAAGGATATCAAAACCAGATTAGCAGATTCAATCGAAAACGCTTTAAATCTATCAGATGGAATCGTTGTTGTAGAAGTTCTTGACAAGGAAGAACAGATATATTCTGAGCACTTAGCGTGCGTTGATTGTAGTATTTCTTTTCCACCAATTAACCATAAAATGTTCTCATTTAACATTCCACACGGTAGTTGCAAATATTGTAGTGGATTAGGGACTGTAATGGAATTCGATTACGAATTGGTATTAGGAAAAGATTATGATGTTCCACTTCAAGAAACTCCGATTAGAAACATACCTGGTTTTGGTACTTTAACGGGATATTCTTGGCAATCCATAAGTCAAGTTGCTGAACATTACAAGTTTGATACCGATAAAACAGCGATAAAGAATATCGATCCAAAAAAGTTGCATAAGATTTTATTTGGAACGGAAGATGAAGTAATTGAATTCCATTTCGAAAGCGAAAACAATGGTTTTGGAAATCAAAAAAGTGAAATAAAATCGTCGTATCATGTTGCTAGACCATTCGAAGGGCTAATTCCTATGCTACATAGAAGATATATGGAAACACGTTCAGAGTGGGCTCGAGATATTTACGAAAGTTTTATGAATCGAATTGACTGTCCACAGTGTAAAGGTCAAAGACTAAGACCAGAAAGTCTATCAATCATCATAGATAATCTTAATATCGCTGAATTATCCGATTTATCTGTCAAAGACTCATTGAATTTTTTTAAAAAATTAAAGTTGAACGAGCTTCAAAAAAAGATCATAAAGGATGTATTAAAGGAAATTTTAGATCGATTATCTTTCTTAGAAAATGTTGGATTGGATTACATAACTTTAAGCCGAAGATCACACACGCTCTCTGTAGGTGAAGCTGAAAGGATTAGGTTGGCAACTCAATTAGGTTCACGTCTAGTTGGTGTGTTGTACGTGTTAGATGAACCTTCTGTAGGTTTACACCAACGAGATATTTCCCAATTAATACAGATGTTAAAAAAATTAAGAGATTTAGGGAATACCGTAATCGTTGTAGAACACGACGATGAAATTATGCGTAATGCCGATCATATTATAGACCTCGGACCTTTAGCAGGCGAGAACGGGGGAGAAGTCGTTGCTGAAGGACCTATTGAAGTTATTTTAGAAGCAAAAACCTTAACTGGTGAATATTTATCAGGGAAAAAAAAGATTGAAGTCCCTAAAAAAAGACGAACCATTAACGACGAATTTATTGAAATTAAAGGTGCGCGTGAAAATAACCTAAAAAATATAAATATCAAGATTCCTTTGGGGATATTTACGTGTATTACAGGTGTTTCGGGAGCTGGAAAAACAAGTTTGATAATAGATTGTTTATACAAGGGACTACATAATATTATAAATACTCGCAGTTCGCGTTTAAGCACGGGCGATTTTGACGAACTAAAAGGTCACGATAAGATTGATAAAATAATTAACATAGATCAATCTCCAATTGGAAGAACTCCTCGGTCGGTCCCAGCCACTTATACTAAGGCATTAGATCATATAAGAGATATTTTCGCTAGACTTGAAGAATCAAGAGAGAGGGGTTATAAGAAAGGAAGATTCAGCTTCAATACTAAAGAAGGGCACTGTAAAAAATGTAAAGGAACAGGATTCATACTTAAAGAGATGTATTTTCTTCCGGATGTTTACATTAGATGTGATTTGTGCGACGGAAAGAGATATAACGCCGAAACTTTAGAAATTAAATTTAAGGGTTTAACGATTTCAAATGTGCTTAAGTTGACTTTTCATCAAGCGCTCGAATTTTTCGAGGCAATTCCAAATTTAAAGCGAACTTTAAAAACTGTAGTTGATGTAGGATTAGGATATCTCGAGTTGGGACAATCTTCGACAACCCTAAGCGGGGGAGAATCTCAGCGTTTAAAAATAGCAAGAGAACTAAGGAAAACTAGCACTGGAAACACATTATATATTCTTGACGAACCAACAACCGGCCTTCACATGTATGATATTCAATTTTTATTGAAAGTACTTCATAAATTAGTAGATAAAGGTAATACGGTAGTAATTATAGAACATAACATGGAAATAATAAAATCTGTAGATTATTTAATAGATCTTGGACCTGAGGGGGGAGAAAAAGGCGGAGAATTAGTCGTAAATGGAACGCCGGAAGAGATTATCGATAATAAAATGTCTTATACCGCAAAATATCTCAAAAGATATTTAAATCATAATTAAAATTACTATTCTAAATTTAAGTTTTTTACTCTTCATTCAATAAATTCTAAATCGATTGATACTTTTTTTAATTATTAATGTAATTATCTATAACGACATAAATAATTTCTCATGCTTTAAGTATCTTTTTCTGGATATCACACACTTAAATAAAGCTATCTTTTGCTCTTAGATTTATTGAAAAACTTCAAATAACAAGGAGCACGCCTGACCACGATGAGCTGGTCGAGTTCTATAAGATAGAGATAAATTCTTAGACTCTTAAATAGATCAAAGCCTATATTATTTGTCTTCATCTAATTTAAATTATAAATTCAGTAAAGATATAACAGTACTTGACTAAATAAATAAAAAATTACTTCTATTCCTTAATTCCTTTTTTTTCTTTTAGCTCTTTTAAAGTACTTTTCTTTTCTTCAATGGCTTATATGTTCGATTTGTCAAACTTTTCTAAATCTGCTTTAATAAATTTAAATTATATTCAGCACGTTCGAAAGCGTCGCTATAATTTTCTTTCCATCATACCGGGGGCAACGGATATTTGTCATTTTCAATTACCGATCACATTCTTTATAAATAATAGTATCTTAATATTAAAACGATATCTTTAAAAAAATTAAAGATAGTGGTGTAAATCAATGAAGAAATCAAAAAAAATAAATATTTTGCTGATTATTATACTTATTTCAATGTTTATCGTAATTCCAAATTTGTTAATAAGAATACAGAGAGATAGCGAAATTCCCATTGACGAGAAGAATCCTAACGAGATTATTAATACACATCCGCCCCAAGAGTCTTCTGTTTACTACGAAAGCACGACTGGATCTGCATGGGGCGTTTACGTGAGTGGAGATTACGCTTACGTGGCGGATGGTTATTCGGGCTTGGCGGTCATCGATATTTCCGACCCAACAAACCCGGGAACGCCCGTCTACGCAAACACGACAGGAGTGGCAAGTGGTGTTTACGTGAGTGGAGATTACGCCTACGTGTCGGATGGTGTCACGGGTTTGGCCGTCATCGACATTTCCGACCCGACAAACCCGGGAACGCCCATCTACGAAGACACGAATGATTATGCTGTTAACATTTATGTAAGCGGAGATTATGCCTATGTGGCGGTTGAGTATTACGGTTTGGCGGTCATCGACATTTCCGACCCGACAAACCCTGGAACGCCCGTCTACGCAGACACGACAGGAGGTGCATATGAAGTTTACGTGAGCGGGGATTACGCTTACGTGGCGGATTCTTATTCGGGTTTGGCGGTCATCGACATTTCCAACCCGACAAACCCTGGATCGCCCGTCTACGAAGACACGACAGGAGCTGCACTTGGCGTTTACGTGAGCGGAGATTACGCCTATGTGGCTGATTGGACTTCTGGTTTAGCGGTCATCGATATTTCCGACCCGACAAACCCTGGATCGCCCGTCTACGAAGACACGACAGGAGTGGTAGGTGATGTTTACGTGAGCGGAGATTACGCTTATGTGGCTGATGCTTCGGGCTTGGCTGTCATCGATATTTCCGACCCGACAAACCCGGGAACGCCCGTCTACGAAGACACGACCGGAGGTGCAGAAGATGTTTACGTGAGCGGAGATTACGCCTACTTGGCGATTGGTGCTTCGGGCTTGGCGGTCATCGATATTTCTGAGCCTATAGACCCGGGAACGCCCGTCTACGAAGACACGACAGGATATGCATATGGCGTTTACGTGAGCGGAGATTACGCCTACGTGGCAGATTATGATTCGGGCTTAGCGGTCATCGATATTTCCGACCCGACAAACCCGGGAACGCCCGTTTACGAAGACACGACCGGACAGGCACATGGCGTTTACGTGAGCGGAAATTACGCTTATGTGGCGGATGGTGAATCAGGTTTGGCAGTTATCGACATTTCCGACCCGACAAACCCGGGAACGCCCGTCTACGCAGACACGAACTCAGATGCTCTTGACGTTTACGTGAGCGGAAATTACGCCTACGTAGCGGAATGGGGTTCGGGCTTGGCGGTGATCGATATTTCCGACCCGACAAACCCTGGAACGCCCGTTTACGAAGACACGACCGGATATACTTATGGCGTTTACGTGAGCGGAGATTACGCCTATGTGACGGATGGTGAATCGGGTTTGGCAGTCATCGACATTTCCGACCCGACAAACCCTGGAACGCCCGTCTACGCAGACACGAACTCAGATGCACGTGACGTTTACGTGAGCGGAGATTACGCCTATGTGGCGGATTATTATTTGGGCTTGGCGGTCATCGACATTTCCGACCCGACAAACCCTGGAACGCCCGCCTACGCAGACACGACCGGATATGCATTTGACGTTTACGTGAGCGGAGATTACGCCTACTTGGCAGATTATGAATCTGGCTTAGCAATCATCGATATTTCAGATCCGACAAACCCTGGAACGCCCATCTACGAAAACACGAGCGGAGGTGCATTTGGAGTTTACGTGAGCGGAGATTACGCCTATGTGGCAGATTTTGACAGCGGATTGGCGGTTATTCAAGTCAGAAAGAGGGTTGATATGGAAGACCCAATAATATCAAACGCTCCGAGCGATTTCACTGTGGAAGCGGGATATACCGGGCAGAGCCTCTCGTGGACGGCAACTGATGCAAATCCTGACATTTATACGATCGAACTGAATGGAACTGGTATAGTAGTATCGTCAACACCTTGGGTTAGTAATACGCCGGTCGTATATAATATCCCCGATGGCTTTTCTCCTGGAGTTTATATATATAACATAACTTTTACAGACGAAAGTGGAAATTCTATCTCGGACACAGTTACGGTAACTATCGTTGATGATGATGAACCGCCTGGAGGAGCAATTCCATTTGGTAATTTCTTCTTGATATTCATTGGATTGAGCGCTATTTGCTTAATTTTTGCCAAAAAGCGCCAAATTGTTCGTGAATCCAGAGAATAAATCAAGAATCCAACAAATTAACGTTAACACCTTTTAGGTGTTAAAGATTTTTTTTTCTTTTACATATTTTATTATTATTTAGTCAAGTACTGATATAAAGAATATAAAAAGTAAAAATTCAGTAATTTTCATGAATTTGTTTGGAGTTCGTGATTAATATCAAGTTTGGATTGAAATGTTAATCTATTTATGGGTAAAATTCTAAATCGATTAATACTTTTTTTAATTATTGCAAATATTTAGAGAAATTTAATTAATTTTTTCAAACAGTGATTGTAAATGAACGCTGAATCAGAATCCAAGACTATCCGCGCTCCAATAGTTTGTATATTAGGCCATATAGACCACGGAAAAACCTCGATTCTAGATTACATTCGAGGGACAGTAGTACAGCAAAGAGAAGCCGCTGGAATTACGCAACACATAGGAGCGTCTTATTTTCCAACAGAGGATGTTAGAGAGTTTTTAAGGAAATCAA
>Ga0209977_10000088_pt1 | contig 33273 bp, 30 predicted proteins | sample SumtaG_2_FD_183113 | JGI IMG/M metagenome (GOLD analysis project Ga0209977, IMG submission 183113) | Deep subsurface microbial communities from Indian Ocean to uncover new lineages of life (NeLLi) - Sumatra_00607 metaG (SPAdes) (version 2) | ecosystem: Environmental > Aquatic > Marine > Oceanic...
CTTGTCCACATTTTTTTTAATTCGAACATAGAAAAAATAGATGGATATATTGGAAACTATAAAACAGAAATCAGAAAACAGAAGTCAGAAGTCAGAGGACAGAAATCAGAAGACAGAATTCAGACGAAAGAAGTCAGAAGAAAGAAGTCCGAGGTTAAAACGTTGGAGCATGGAGTTATCATTGTTGCTACAGGTGTAAAGGAAGAGAAGACCGATAAATACTTCTACGGAAAAGATGAAAGGGTTATCACAAACCTTGAATTGGAAGAGATGATTGGAACTTCTTCCTGTGCTAACCTGAATGGTAAAAGTATTGTTTTTATTCAGTGCGTGGGTTCAAGGAGTGATGAGCATCCATACTGCAGCCGTGTTTGTTGCGGTCAATCAATCAAGAACGCACTCAGATTAAAAAAGGAATTTCCTGATTCCAATATAATGATACTTTACAGGGATATGAGGACCTACGGGTTTAAGGAAAAGTATTATGAAGAAGCTCGTGTAAAGGGAATTATTTTTATACGGTATGATATATGGAGCATGCCGGAAGCGATAATGAATAATGGCAATATCTTTATAGGAGTGAGGGATCAGACCATTGGTGAAGACATTATCCTAAAACCTGATATGGTTGTCATCACACCTTGCATTGTTCCCAGAGAGGACAATGAAGAACTTGCGAAAATGTTAAAGGTGCCCCTTAATGAAGATGGCTTCTTTCTTGAAGCTCATGTAAAGCTCAGACCTGTTGATTTTGCCACAGAAGGAATATTTGTTGTCGGAATGGCACACAATCCAAAATACATAGATGAAACTATCGCTCAGGCAAATGCAGCTGTATCTCGTGCATGTACAATAATATCAAAGGATGTCTATAATGCAGAGGCTGCGGTTGCAATGGTAAACGAGGATATCTGTGATGGATGTGGTATCTGTGAACCAGTATGTGAGTATGGAGCAATAGAGATTGTAACAGAGGAAAAAGAGGGAAGGGAGATGAAAAAAGTAAAACTAACCGAAGCATTATGTAAAGGTTGTGGTACCTGCATTGCTGCCTGTCCATCAGGGGCAATGGAACAGAAAGGATTTAAATCAGAACAACTGGTGGCAATGGTGGATGCAGCCCTGGAAGGAGTTTGAAAAATAAAACAAATCAACAGGGATTGGAAGAGAATATAAGAGACAAAAATAAAGATGAAAAGTAAAATTAAACAGACTCAACCAACAATTGAAACAATCAAAAGATAAGTCAACAGTGATTGAAGGAAAATCAAGAAATGAAAAGAAATATGGAAGATAAAGGCTTTCAATTTCTTAAAATACTGTTGATAACGAAATAAAACTTTTTAATTTAATGTATGATATTCAGCTAAAGAAGAGGGGGTAAATCTTGAAAGAAGGTATTAAACCAAAGATACTGGTCTTTTGCTGTAACTGGTGTTCCTATGCTGGGGCTGATCTGGCTGGTGTATCCAGGCTCCAGATGAAACCTAATTTCAGGGTTATACGAACGATGTGTTCTGGAAGGGTTGATCCTGAATTTATATTGCGAGCATTTCAGAAAGGAGCTGATGGGATTTTAGTTGCTGGATGTCATCTAGGGGATTGCCACTATATAGGCGGCAACTATAGAACAAGACGAAGGATAGCGCTACTTAAATACCTCATAAAGCAGTTTGGATTAAATCCGGATAGACTCGCTCTGGAGTGGATTTCTGCAGGAGAAGCACAAAGGTTTGCAAGTACGGTGAATGGTTTTATTGAAAAGATAGAGAAATTTGGATCCAGCCCATTAAGGAGGCAGAGATGAAGAAAGAGAAAATAACGCTGGCGTTGAAGCGGGGAGCAAGTTGTGTGGGTTGTGATATAGCTATTATTAACCTTTCTGAAAGTCTCCTAGAACTCCTTGAATTAGCCGATATCGTCTTTGCACCAACCTTGATTGATGTAAAATACAAGGACCTTAAAGCTATGCCTGAGAAGTCAATAACCATAGGGTTATACCATGGTGCTGTGCGAAACTCTGAGAATGAGGAGTTTGCACATATAATGCGGGAGAAATGCCAGATCCTTATAGCATACGGAGCTTGTGCACATCTTGGTGGTATACCTGGTTTAGCAAATGTATCTGACAGAAAGGGGATATTCAAAACTGTATATAAAGATACACCATCGACAGAGAATGAACATTTTATAACACCACAGGAAGAGTGGCGGAATAATAAAGATCGTAAACTTACACTTCCAGAATTTTATGATGAGGTATTTGCTCTTGATGATGTTACTGATGTGGACTATTATGTTCCTGCCTGTCCTCCGACCCATGATATGAATATGCAGATACTGAAGATAGTCAAAGATTTTGTAGAGGAGAAGGCTCCTTTACCGCCGAAAGGAACAATCATAGCATCAGAGAAAACTTTATGCGATGAGTGTCCAAGGGAAAAGAAAGAGAAGATATCTATAGATAAGATACGATACATCACAGAAGTAGAACTAGATCCTGAGAAGTGCTTCTTAGAACAGGGTATTATCTGTCTTGGTCCTTGTACAAGGGCTGGGTGTGGTGCTCCCTGTGTAGAGGCAAATATGCCGTGCAGAGGGTGTATGGGACCTACAGCCTTGACAATGGACCAGGGTGGTTCTATGTTATCAGCTATCGCTTCCATCCTTGGAATGACCGATAAGGAAACAGAAATCACTGAAGATGAGATAATGAAGCTAATGGCGCAGATTAAAGACCCTCTCGGTTATTTCTACAGGTTCTCGTTACCAAAATCTCTTTTGAGAAGAGTTGTTAAGGATAAGGAGGGATGATGTCAGAAGATAAAAAGAGGATAGTAATCAATCCAGTTACGAGACTTGAAGGGCATGCAAAGATCAGTATCTTTCTTGACGATAATAAAGATGTCGATAAAGCATACTTCCAGATAGTAGAACTGAGAGGATTCGAGGAGTTCTGCAAAGGAAGACCAGCTGAAGAGATGCCGAGGATTGTAACAAGACTCTGCGGAGTATGCCCCTGGGCTCACCATATTGCCTCAAGTAAAGCTCTGGATAATGTCTTTGGAGTAGAACCTCCTCCAACAGGGAAGAAACTGAGGGAACTCGGTTACTGTGCTCATATGCTGGAAAGTCATCTTGAACATATCTATGCCCTTGGTCCCGCTCCAGACTTTATTGTTGGACCGACTGCAGACCCTTCAAAGCGAAATCTCTTTGGAGTGATAGAAAAGTTAGGACTTGAAATAGGTAAAAAAGTGATACAGCATAGAGCATATGCAGTAAAGATAGAGGATATGCTTGGAGGGAAATCAACACATCCAGTTTATAGTATACCTGGCGGTGTATCGCACCCGCTGAAGGAAGAGGACAGGAAAGAAATCCTGAAGATGGGCGAAGCACTGGTTGATTTTTCTCAATTTACTCTTAAGGTAGTAGATGATTATATCCTGAAGAAGAAGGAGTATCTCGACCTTATCCTGGATGAAAATGTATACTACCACAAGACGTATTATATTGGATTGGTTGACGACAAAAACAAGATAAACTTCTATGAAGGAGAACTAAGAGTAGTTGACCCTGAGGGGAAGGAGTATGTAAAGTTCAAAGGAGAGGATTACCTTGAGCATATAAGAGAACATGTTGAGCCATGGACTTATCTAAAATTCCCCTATCTAAAGAATATCGGATGGAATGGGATTATAGATGGTAAAGGTTCCGGACTCGTGAGAACAGCGCCTCTTGGACGGTTAAACGTGGCAGATGGTATGGCTACACCGAAGGCACAGGAAGCCTATGAGCAGTTCTTTGATACTCTTGGAGGGAAACCTGTCCATAATACCTTAGCCTTCCATTGGGCAAGAGCGATAGAGTGTCTCTATGCAGCAGAGAGGGTTGTGGAGATTGCAAAAGATTCCGAGATAACATCATCAAAGGTAAGAACAATTCCAGGAGAAATAATAGGAAAAGGTATCGGTACAATAGAGGCACCGAGAGGAAGTCTTATCCATCACTATGTTGCAAATAAAGATGGTCTTATAGAGAAGATTAATCTTATTGTAGCCACTGCCTTCAATTACGGTGGGATGTGCATGTCCATAGAGAAGGCGGCAAAAGCCCTTATAAAGAAAGGCAATGTAAACGAGGGAATTCTCAACATGGTGGAGATGGCTTTTCGGGCTTATGACCCATGCCTATCCTGTGCTACTCACTCGCTACCAGGACAGATGCCTCTGCAGATTAATATATACACATCCGACGGTAGGCTGTACAAGAGAATAAAGAGAGAAGAATAGTGGTACTGTTACTACGCATTTCCTTAAACGAATAGAATATTTGAGCACAGCGTAAATCCTGCTTCTATAGTAGAAGGGCAAGAATTCCGCCTTTAGTATAGATTATTTACTGACTTAGAGATAAAGAAAAAATTGCAAAAGATCTATTTTCTTTGCATTTCTACTTGAAGATGTTAATATTGCTGTTTAACTTGAAAAATTTCATTTTTTTCTATTTGCATTAACAAGATTGTAGAAAAGAGTTGAAATTTTTGTTATAATAGAGTATACTATCAGCCAATATGATAGAAAGAAAATATATAAACTCTTTAAATCTCAAACTCGAATCTATTTTACAACTCTTAGCAACAGCCAAAAAAGGTTTTGATTTATGGACTGAATGGCTGATAAAAGAGGTTGAGAAGAGGTAGTATAGAGTGAGAAAACTCCTTTTCCTCGGACTGGGAAATCCTATCCTATCAGATGATGCAGTTGGTATAAGAGTGGTAGACAAGATAAAGTCCATTATGGGTGATAGTAATGGAATAGATTTTGTTACTGGAAGTATGGCGGGGCTGCGAATCCTTGATGTTATACAGGGGTATGATGAACTGGTAATTGTTGATGCAATAGAAAAGGGAGGAGAACCTGGAACCCTTTATAAAATCCCTATAGAAGATCTTGAGAGTACTCTCCACCTCACCTCTTTACATTCAATTAATCTTGTAACAGCAATTGAATTGGGCAGGAAGATGAGCTTGAAGATTCCGAAGAGGATTTCAATCTATGGAATAGAGGTAAAGGATGTGGTGAAATTTTCTGAAAAGATGACTCCTGAGGTGGAAGGGTCAATACCAAAAAATGCAGAGGAGATAATAAGAAGAGAGGTGTAAATACACAGCGAATCACGTCATTGCGAGACTGCAAAGCGACGTGAACCCAGCCCTCTAAGCAAGGATTTTAATATAAGAAAACATTTTTTAGTAGAGAGCATAGAGGGCTGGGAACGACGAACAAAGTGAGGAGACAATCTCATAGTGTGAAACATTGAGATTGCTTCGTATGAGTTAAGCAAGAGGAAGAACTCGCAATGACAAACTTTTGTATGCAACAGAGTTTAGTAAGTAGTTAATAGACGATAAGATTCAGGAGGTATAATCGTGGAAATCACGGTAGGTTGGTTCATATTTATTGCTGCATTGGCATTTTGCTGCGAGTATATTGATTCGTCACTGGGAATGGGTTATGGGACAATTCTTTCACCTGTTTTAATAATTATGGGATTTGACCCTCTTATTGTTGTTCCTTCGATTTTACTCTCACAGGCAGTTGGAGGATTTACGGCTTCAATATTTCATCATGGTTTTCGTAATGTGAGTTTCCACCCGTCATCCAAGGATTTAAAAATTGTTTTTGTAATAACGTCATTCGGTTTAGTTGCAACAATTTTTGCTGCGATTCTTGCCATTAATATTCCGAAAGTTTTTTTGAAAACATATATAGGTGTCCTTGTTATTTGTATGGGAATCGTTCTATTATCTAAAATCGTATTCCGGTTCTCTTGGAAGAGGATTATGGGTGTAGGGATTTTGAGCGCGTTTAATAAAGGATTGACTGGTGGTGGTTTCGGACCCGTTGTTACGGCAGGGCAGGTGATATCAGGACAGGACCATAAAGGTGCAATTGGGGTTACCACCCTTGCTGAAGTACCTATCTGTACTGTAGCTTTTCTGACGTATGTAATTGGACGAGTTATTAAAGAAATTGAAGGTCCTATCCTTGATTTGCCATTCAGAGATTTCTTTCAAAAGATCTTTTCGGAGAACATTTTTCAGTGGGAATTGGTACTGGCTTTACTACTGGGTGCAGTTACAGTTGCCCCTTTTGGTGCCTTTACGACAAAGAAAATGAAAACTGATAGGTTACGAGTAATCTTAGGAATATTGGTTCTTATTCTGGGTATTTGGACACTTGTAAAGACCTATCTATAAAACCTTCACCATTCTGTGTAATATCCCAAATTGTACATTAGAGCAAATTAGTATGATTATTTCAGTTTATTTTTTTCTTGCAAAATCTTTTTTTATGTATATTGCAGTGAAATTGTTGAAGTAGGGGTGTTTAATTGAAGGCCCCTGCTAAGAATGTAAGAAGATAGCATGAAATAAGATTTTGTTTTGAGAAAGTAAAGAAATTTATTTGACATTGTTACTGTAGTGTGTTATATTCCAGCGAAAATTTTAGTATTCGTAATCTATGAGGAGGAAAGTAATGCCCATAAAGTCGCTCGATGAAATGCTTGCAACTGTGAAGAGTTCAAAAAATAGAAGGGTCGCAGTTGCCTGTGGTCATGACCCTCATACAATAGAGGCATCTCATAAAGCAGTAAAGGAAAATGTTGTTGATATTACCCTGATCGGTCATAAAGAGAGGATGGAGAAGATTGCGATCGAAAAGAAGATCGATCTCGGCCTTTTTGATATTATAGATGAGAAAGATGAATGGAAAGCGGGCAAAAAGGCAATTACGATGGTAACAAACAAAAAGGCAGATATTCTTATGAAAGGATTGATAAGCACATCATCCTATATGAAACTTATACTCGACAAGGAAGAGGGATTACTGCATAAGGGAAAAATATTGAGTCATATAGCTGTGCTTGAGGTGCCAACGTATCCAAAACTACTTTTTACTGCTGATGTTGCGGTAATACCACTCCCAGATCTTTCCCAGAAGATACAGATACTCAACTACTGTATTGAAATAGCACATATGTTTGATATTGAGAAACCAAAAGCAGCCATTATTGCAGCAACGGAGAAGGTTTCCCCCAAGATGAATGCAACTATCGATGCTGCAATAATCACACAGATGGCAAGGAGAGGTCAGATTAGAGGGGCTATTGTTGATGGACCTCTAGCACTCGATGTTGCGGTCTCAAAAGAGTGTTGTGTGATAAAAGGTCTTGAAAGCCCTGTTGCTGGAGATGCAGATATACTTCTCTTTTCCAATATTGAGGCAGGTAATTCCTTCTACAAATCTATAACACAATTAGGTAGAGGAAGGCTTGCTGCCCTTGTAACAGGGACTTCAGCCCCCTGTATTCTTACTTCCCGTGCTGATTCTGAGGACTCGAAATTTCTCTCCATTGCATTGGCTGCAAAAACAGTAAAGGAGTAACCTTGAAAGGTGCTAAAATAATAGGAACAGGTTCTTATCTTCCAGAAAAGATTTTAACAAATTTTGACCTGGAAAAGATAGTCGATACCTCTGATGAATGGATCAGAACGAGAACAGGAATAGAGGAAAGACATATCGTTGCTGATGATGAGGCGGCATCTAGTCTTGTAGTTAATGCGGCAAGAAAAGCTATGGAGATGGCATCCATTAAACCACAAGACATAGATACTATAATTTGTGCAACAATATCACCCGATACACCGTTCCCCTCAACAGGATGTTGGGTAGGTACGGCTCTCGGAATAGAAGGTGTTCCTGCGTTTGATGTGAGTGCTGCCTGTTCAGGTTTCCTTTATGGGCTTATTGTTGCAGATAGCCTGATTAAAGCAGGAACCGCAAAGAGAATTCTTGTTAGTGGTGTGGAAATTCTAACAAGAATTACTAACTGGACTGACCGTACAACCTGTGTGCTCTTTGGAGATGGTGCGGGTACTGTCATAATGGAAGAATGTGATGATGACTCTGGGATTCTTTCATCCTACTGGGGTGCAGATGGTTCCCTTGGTGACCTTTTGATTCAACCAGCTGGTGGCTCACGTATGCCTCCCACCCATGAGACGGTTGACAAAAACCTGCATACAATTTATATGAAAGGAAACGAAGTTTTTAAACATGCAGTGAGAAAGATGGCGCTTGCTGCAGAAAAGGTTCTTGTGAAGGCAAATATTAAACCTGAAGAGATTGCCCTATTTATACCTCATCAAGCAAATATCAGGATTATTGATGCAACGATAAAAAGGTTCGGTATTCCTCGTGAGAAAACAATGGTAACGATAGACAAGATTGGAAATATTTCTTCTGCTACAATACCTATTTCACTTGATTGGGCTGTAAGGGAAGGGAGAATAAAAAAAGGTGATTTGGTGCTCCTTGATGCTTTTGGTGGAGGTTTTACCTGGGGCGCGACCCTGATGAGATGGTAATTTTGGCACAAATGATGAATTGGAAGGATAAAGGAAAAAGTAAAAAGGGAAAAATAAAATTGTGAAATGCAGACACTAAGACTGTTAACGAATAAAAAATAGCAAATAATGTGTAGTTTAAGGAGGGAGAATGATTGAAATCAGGGTTCATGGAAGGGGAGGTCAGGGTGCAGTGGTTGCATCAAAAGCACTTGCAATTGCTGTTGCAAGCGAAGGAAGATATGTTCAGTCCTTTCCAGAGTTTGGCGTAGAGAGAAGGGGCGCACCTGTTTATGCATTTACACGTATAGATGATAAGGAGATATATGTCCGTTCGAAGATATACAATCCAGACCATGTTGTTGTGCTTGACCCAACGCTGATAGAGGCGATAGATGTTACAGAAGGATTACATAAGGGAGGATGGATTCTTATAAATACGACAAAAAAACCAGGTGATTTCCAAGAGTTTTGTAAAGATTTCAGGGTTGCTACAGTGGATGCTTACAACATTGCCATAAAGTATAAGTTAGGACCTAAAGCCTCGCCCATCGTAAACACTGCAATACTTGGGGCATTTTCCAAAATATCAGGTGTTGTTAGCTTGGATGTACTTCTGAAGGGGATAAAAGAGATTGTCCCTATAAAGCCCGAAGAGAATGCTCAGGCTGCAACAGAGGCATATAATTCTGTAAATTTTAAGGAGGAATAGATGTCTAAAGGAAAGATAGTCTATAACCGGGCTAAGGACATCCCCTTGAATGCAATGTCTGTCGATACGATGTTATTTAACAAGACAGGTGCCTGGCGAAATGTTAGACCGGTTATTGATTATGAAAATTGTATTTGCTGTATGATATGCTGGAAATTCTGTCCGGATATTTCGATTTATATAGAGGATGATAAACCTGTAATTGATTACGATTATTGTAAGGGTTGCGGAATCTGCGTAGAGGAATGTCCAAAAAAATGCATTTCGATTGAAGAGGAGGGCAGATGAAACAGGTTATTATGGGAAATCACGCCCTTTCTTTTGGTGCAATGATATCCAGAGTGCAGGTCATTGCAGCATATCCGATAACTCCCCAGACACAGGTCGTTGAGCTTCTGTCTGAGTTGTGCGCAGATAAAAGACTTGATGCAGAATTTATAAAAGTGGAGTCAGAACATTCTGCTATGGCGGCATGTTGTGGAGCTTCAGCAGTGGGGGCACGTACGTTTACTGCAACAAGTGCCCAGGGACTTGCACTGATGCATGAGATGATACACTGGGCAGTTGGCGGACGGTTACCAGTTGTCCTGGGAAATATCAACAGGGCGATGGGACCTCCATGGACAATATGGACCGACCAGAACGACAGCCTTTCACAACGTGATACTGGTTGTCTTCAGTTCTATGCTCAGAGTAATCAGGAAGTTCTTGATACAGTTGTTCAGGCATTTAAGGTCTCTGAACAGATTCTACTTCCGAGTATGGTTATTCTTGATGCCTTTGCGCTGTCTCATACCTCTGAGGTCGTTGATGTCCCTGACCAGAAACTTGTGGATGAATACTTACCTCCCTTCAATCCTCGTTATATACTCGACCCAAAAGAACCCCATACATTTGGAGGGTTGACAGGACCCGATGGATATTACGAGTTGCGCTACAAGATAGAGGAAGCAATCCAGGATTCAAAGCGATTAATTAATGAGACGGGGAAGGAGTTTGGAGAATTGTTCGGCAGAGAGTACGGTCTTGTAGAAAAATATAAACTCGATGATGCAGAGATAGTTCTAATTGCCTCTTCGACCATAGCAAGTACAGCCCGGGTGGCAATTGATGAATTGCAGGAGGAAGGGAAAAAAGTAGGACTTTTAAGGGTTCGGGTTTTCAGACCATTTCCGTCAGAAGAGATTCGGGAATTGCTGGTTAATAGAAAAAAGGTTGCGGTTATAGATAGAAACATCTCATTTGGACATGGAGGTATATTTGCCCAGGAGATAAAATCTGCACTCTATAACTGTAAAGATAAACCTCCTATCTGGGGATATATAACTGGTATAGGAGGAAGGGATGTTACCGTTGAACATATAAAGGAGATTGTTAGTGATACTATTAAAAGTGATAAACCAGAACAGGATATTTTATGGAAAGGAGTAAAACTATGAAACTCTCTATACCGGAAGAGGAGCTTGTTCTACCAGGTCATCTTGCCTGTCAGGGATGTGGTGCAACGCTTTGTATGAGATATGCGTTAAAAGCATTGGGACAAAATACTATCTTGGATATTCCTGCCTGTTGCTGGTCGGTTATCGATGGACCATTTCCCCATACTTCTGTGAAGGTTCCTCTCTTTCATACTGCATTCGAGACCGCTGCATGTGCTGCATCAGGCATCCGTGCTGGTCTTGATGCGTTAGGAAGGAAAGAAACCAATGTAGTAGCGTGGGCAGGTGATGGTGGAACGTTTGATATTGGTATTCAAGCACTTTCAGGCGCTGCTGAGAGAAATGATAATATTATTTACATATGTTATGACAATGAGGCGTATATGAATACGGGAATTCAGAGAAGTTCAGCGACGCCATATGGTGCATGGACAACGACAACACCGGTAAAACATTTCAAGAAGATGCCAAAGAAGGATTTGGTAAGGATTATGGCTGCACACAGAATTCCATATACTGCAACGGCATGTGTAGGGTATCCAGAGGATTTTATAAATAAGGTGAAAAAAGCAAAAGAGATACAGGGTACAACATTTCTCCATATTATGAGTCCCTGTCCTCCGGGATGGAAATCACTACCAGAAGAGACCATAAAACTTGCAAAATTGGCTGTTACAACCTGTTATTTTCCTATTTATGAGATTGAAAACGGAGAGAAATATACGATTAACAAGGTAATTAAAAATCCCAAACCTGTTAAAGAATTTCTCGAACGTCAGGGAAGATTTAGACACCTTACTGAGGAATTGATCGAAAAGATTCAAAAGAATGTTATTGACTCATACAATGAACTTCTCAAAAAGGCAGGTATAGATTTGGAAGTTCATGTAAAAGAACAGAGAAATAAGTAAGTTTAAACCAAGTTAATTATTAACCGCAGATGGATGTAGATAAAATTGTAGTTATTAGAACATTGAGTTAATGAATTATTTGCTGAAAAGGTTGTCATTGCGAGACTGCAAAGCGACGTGAACCCAGCCCTCTAAGCAAGGAATTTAATATGAGAAAACATTCTGAAAATTTACCTGTAGTTTTTCTTCAAAAAAGTTAGAACCTAATTTTCGAATTATAAATTAAACATTATCAGGCGTATTTTTATGAACAAAATAAGGAACAAGTAGGTGGGAATGATTTGCAAGAGAGCAAACTTGAACTTTGAAAGATATCTTTCCTCTGTTATTAGACCGGGTAGATACATTGGAAGAGAATTAAATGCTATTCTAAAGGATCATAGAAGTGTTGATGTAACGATTGCTCTCTGTTATCCTGATCTCTATGAGATAGGTATGAGCAATTACGGGATAAGCATCCTTTATAACATAATCAACAGAAGAAACGATGCCCTCTGCGAGAGGGTATACGCTGTCTGGACTGATTTTGAGCATCTCTTGAGACAACATAAAATACCGATAGTTTCACTTGAGACCGGGACGGAACTCTCTCAATTTGACATTATTGGTTTTAGTCTTGAGTATGAGCTTACCTATACCAATATGATTAATATCCTTGACCTTGCTGATATTCCCATATATTCACGCATGAGGGGTGAAAAGGACCCAATTGTTATTGCCGGTGGAACTGCTATGTTCAATCCAGAGCCTGTTGCTGACTTTCTTGATGTAGTAGTAGTCGGCGAGGGGGAGGAGGTCATAGAAGAGATTATAGATGTTTTTAAATCCCTTAAAGCGAAGTATTCGGAACGGAAGGAAATTCTCGAAGCATTAAAATCCATTCCTGGTGTATATGTCCCATCCCTTCATTCGGAGGATGATGTAGTGAAAAGGAGATATGTAAAAGAACTAACGAAGGAAAATTATCCTTCTTCTCCTGTAGTTCCGTATATTCCAGTTACTCATGATAGATTAACGGTTGAGATAATGAGAGGGTGCACGCAGGGCTGCCGTTTCTGTCAGGCAGGTTTTATATCAAGACCGGTTAGAGAACTTCCAGTTGATGATATAATGAGTATTGCATCAAGTGGAATTAGAAATACAGGATGGGATGAGGTTTCTCTCCTATCACTCTCCGCTTCGGAACATACGAGGATACACAACATTATTCAAGTATTGAAATCCCGACTTGTTAATACATCCATCTCGTTACCGTCATTGAGAGGTGATGCAATAACCCAGGAATTTGCAGATGCTCTGAAGGATGTGAGGAGGTCATCACTTACATTGGCGCCGGAGGCAGGAACCGAAAGACTTAGAAGAGTTATTAATAAGAATATCACTGATGATGCTATACTGAATTCCTGTGAAGTTGCGGTGAAGAATGGATGGCAAAAACTAAAACTCTATTTTATGATAGGCTTACCAACTGAGACATCAATGGATATAGAAGGTATTATCGAATTTGTGAAAAAGATACGAAAAATTACAGGTAGAAGTGCTCTGAAGATTAGCATTTCCCCCTTTGTACCAAAACCTCATACTCCTTTTCAACGAATGGCACAGGATTCTCAGGAACTTATTAGAGAAAAGGAGAATTTTATTATTCATGAATTTGATAAGAAGAGGATTGAATTTAATTGGAGAAGACCTGAAGTCTCTTTTCTTGAAGCGATCTTGTCAAGGGGAACAAGATCTCTCTCAAAGGTGATCGAGACCGCTTGGAAGATGGGTTCTCGATTTGAGGAGTGGAGCGAAGAGTTTGATTTCACTATATGGGATAATGCTTTTAACAATACAGGAATAGACCCCTATAAATTTACTACTTCCCTGAAAGGTGTTAAACTACCCTGGACTTTTATCGATACAGGTGTAAAAGACATATTTCTTGAGAGGGAAGAAGATAGGGCTTTATCAGGGGAAGGAACGCTAAACTGTATGAAATTTTCCTGTTATGATTGTGGGGTTTGTGATGAGGATGAGTTGAAAAGGATGAGTAGAATCACTTTGGAAAGTCCCAAAGAATATACTTCTCAATTTGGTCGAAGGAAGAGGAAAAGTGTGATATTTGCACCACTTTCAAAGAAAAGAATAAGAGTAAAATTTTCAAAGACAGGACACTTACGATTTATCTCTCATCTTGATACAATCAGGCTTATTGTGAGAGCCGTAAGGAGGACAAATATAAATGTTGCTTACACGAAAGGTTTCAGAAAACGTCCAAGGATTGCCTTTGGACCACCTCTTCCTGTAGGTGTTTCAGGAACAAAGGAGTATTTTGACCTTTTCTTTGATCAACCATTTTCAGGGGATTTAAAGTCAATGCTTAATAAGGTTCTTCCAGAAGGTTTGCACATTCTGGATGTAAAGACTACATTTATAAAATCTCCATCTATTTCTAAGATTGTTTCACTTCTTCATTATAAAGTTGGACCAATCAAGATTCCTGAAGAGAAAATAGCAGAGTTCTTAAACAAAGAGAATATAATTGTAAAGAGAAAGAGAGAGGGAGAAGAGTTTGAATTTGATATAAAACCGTTTGTCCACTCAATGACTAAACACAATGATGATATTGACATACTAATCAAGTTTCTTCCTCAAGGTAGTGTAAAAATAGGTGAAATACTCTCTTTCTTTAATATCCATAAACTCAATGACATAACTATAGAAAGAATTGAAATGTTCGGTGAGAAAGATGGTGAACTAATTGACCCCTTTAATTATTAATCCGCATTGGAGTCAATAAACAATGGGTGAGAACAGAATTATTTTAAGCACTACAGTAAATGAAATAAGAGTTGCACTGGTAGAGGATGGTGAACTAAAGGAGTTCTTTATAGAGAGAGCAGACATTGACAGAATGGTTGGAGATATCTATAAAGGGAGAGTTGTATCCGTCCATTCTGGTCTAAAGGCTGCTTTTGTTGATATTGGTGCAGAGAAAGCTGCATTTCTTCCACTCTCAAAAGTTCAGGAAGAAAATGATTTTGATGTAGAAGAGGAGCTTCCTTCAGCTTCTGAAAGACTTCCTGTTGAATCGGGGAATGAAATTCTTGTCCAGGTAATAAAGGACCCGCTTGGAAGTAAGGGAGCAAGGGTAACAACAAATATTTCTATACCAGGTAAGTTTCTTGTTCTTACTCCTTTGAGTAATAAGGTAGCAGTCTCCAGAAAAATTCCTGATAGAAGGGAGAGGGAGAGGTTAAAAAAGATTGTGAGAAAAAATAAACCAAAAGATAAAGGATTTATAATAAGAACTGCTGCGGAAGGAAAAGAGACCAATGATTTCAAAACTGACATCAAAAATCTTTTAAGGTTATGGTCACGAATAAAAAAGAAAGAACTGAAGAAAATGAAGAAGAACGTTCCTGCTCTTATCCACAAGGATGCAGAACTTGTTATACGTTTGATGAGGGATATCTTTACAGAGAAGATCGGTGAAGTTATTGTAGATTCAAAAGATGCTTACAAGAAAGTTCTTGGTTATGTTAGTTACATAACTCCTCGGATGGCAAATAAGGTTAAATTGTACAGAGAGAAAAGCCCCATTTTTAAGGCTTATAAGATCCAAGACGAAATTGACAGAATGGTGAATAGAAGGATTAAACTGAAAAGTGGTGGATATATAGTGATTGAAGCGACTGAAGCAATGATTGCTATTGATGTAAACAGTGGTAAATCCTCAGCAGATACTGTTCCAGAAGAACTTGCACTAACAACGAATCTTGAAGCTGCAGAGGAGATTGCAAAACAGTTGCGTCTGAGAGATATAGGAGGAATTATTGTTGTGGACTATATTGACATGGAGAAGGAAAAGAGTAGAGAAAAGGTTGTTTCTACATTTAAGAAAGCGATGAAAAATGATAGGGCACGATATAAGGTGATTGAAATAAGTAACTTAGGGTTAATGGAGATGACAAGAAAGAGGGTGAGCCCAGGTATCTCTCAGACATTCTTTGATATCTGTCCTGTATGTGAAGGTAAGGGAAAGGTTTTATCCAAAACACATCTATCACTAAAGATTATAAGAGGGCTGGAATCAAATGTAAAAAACCTTGAAAATAAAAGCATAACAATTTATGGTCACCCATCATTTATTGATTTCTTCAGTAAAGAATTCTCAGAATCACTTGCTTACTTTTCAAAAAAATTCAGGATTTGTATACATCTCGGGAAGGATAATGCATTGGCTATTGATGCATTTAAAATATTTGATAATGAAAAACTAAAAGATATTACCAAATCAATTTTAAAGTAATAATAGACAGTTCAGATGTGTTTATCTAATGGGGCATAAATCTGCTTCTAATTTGCAAAGTAAGCTAAAAGGAGGAGGGAAGAAGAATGGCACAGAGAACCGTTAAGGATATACTGGTAAAGATGCGTAGTTTAAGCCAGTTAATGGTAGATCTGGGCTTTGCTGCAATAATGGAAGATGATGTTGAGCTTGCACATGAGGCAGCAAAGATAAAGAGGGAACTGAAGGAACTAAGCTATAAACTGAGGATTGAAGCGCTCATGGTCAGTAGGCTCTCAAGAAGTACGAGAAAGGAAATACCACAAATAGCAAATCTACTACAAATAGGCGTGGCTGCAAAAGAGATATCGGATGGTATCGATGACCTGATTGAGTAAGAGGATAATGGGGTCAGGCTGAAAACTGAAATTTAGACTTGACCAAAAGAAATAAATCTGCTATCGTCACGCTATGGCAAGAAAACCACGAATAGAATATCCAGGAGCTTTCTATCATGTAATAACACGGGGCAATCGCAGAGCAGCTATATTTAAGGATAATAAGGATAGAGAGAGATTTTTGCAAAAGCTTCTTGAATACAAGGAACGGTATGATTTTATTCTTTATGCTTACACACTCATGAAAAATCACATCCATTTACTCATCGAAACAAAAGAGGTGCAATTATCGAGGATAATGCAAGGACTTCTGCAATCATATACACAATGGTATAATGGTAAATACAGAACAGTTGGACATCTATTTCAAGGAAGATACAAGGCAATACTATGTGATAAAAGAATATATCTATTAAATCTCATACGTTACATTCACGTAAATTCTGTTAGAGCAGGATTGGTGAAAGATCCTGCAGACTATAAATGGAGCAGCCATAGAATATATCTTGGTCTTGAGGAAAGCGATCTGGTAGATTGTGATTTTGTATTGGCACAGTTTTCGAAGGTTCGTAAGAGGGCAATAGCGTTGTACGAGGAGTTTGTGATGGAATGGATGGGTAAAGGTAGAAAGAAAGAGTTCTATAGAGTTATAGATCAGCGGTTTCTTGGGGATGAGGATTTTATTACGGATGCAAAGAATATTGTAGGAGAAGAGACACTGAAGGGGGAAATTAACTTAAGAGACAAGAGTTTTTCAGATATAGCGAAGAAGGTAGAGAAAATAATGGGTGTACGAGGAAAGGTTCTCCGTGGGAGGAGCAGGAGTCAGGAATTAACAGAGGCACGTTCGGTCTTTGTTCGGTTATGTCTTCTTTATACGAGCCACAAACGAAAGGACATAGCGAAGTATCTTGGGAGGGTTCCGAGAATCGTTTCGTATCTTGAGAGACAAATTTCTCAGGAGAAGTGGGAGTATATACAAGAGAAACTGAAATGGTAAGCAATCTAATTTTCAGTTTTCAGCCTGACCCCGTTTCCGCCTTTGTGCTTGATTTCTTTCTTGCTTCACTTTCGTATAGAATAGGAATGGACCCAAGCAATGTCGTTATCCCTTTAATAACAAGTTTAGGTGATATAATAGGCATCTTCACGCTGATGTATGCCATATCCCTTTTCACTTCGATTGGGTGACAGAAGACATAGGTGTTTATTTCATTTATTTCTATAGTATTTAATTATTCTATTTCTATCTTCTTTTTTCTTATCACCCTTATAGTATATCTCGATAAACTCGATTGTGTCTGTATCATTAAAATAAGCATATGTGATCCGTATTCCAGATTGTGAACCTGTTCCTTTCAATGAGCGGCAGGCGAACTTTCTTGCCTTGTAAATTTTAGGATAAGTAATTCCTAAATTGGCAAGTTGAAAGATGCCTTTGTTATCAAGTTTTAATTTATGATAAAGATATAATTGCGTATCAATAAAAATCTTAAAATCCTCTTTTAGTGTTTTAAATCTTTTGAGGAGTTTTTTGAAATCTTTGTTAAATTCATTAAGATAAGAAATATTATTGAATTTCTTCACTACTTTATCTCACGGAATAGGGAGGAGTTCTATAAAAAACAGATTCATATTCAATAATTCCCTGTTCATTTGTTGTTAGCCAGGGCACATCATTATGGGAATAATCACTTATTTGAGACGCATTCATATTAGATAGTTTGTTAAGAACATCGTCGATTACTTCAGTTTCAATAGCTTTTAATTTGGAAAGATCTGGAGTTCGTAAAGGCAAATACTTATTTTGTGGATATTCAAAATATTTATCTTCTACTTTAGTTATTTCTTTCTCTTTAATCATTCTATCGATTATTTTCTTAAACTCAATTGGTGTTGGACCATAAAGATTTTTTATATAGGTTGCACCAATTAATTGTTCTTCATATTTTTCATAGAAATTAAAATCAATGAAATAAAGAAGTTTATATATAACTGTCTCTCCAATATTTGGTTTTGAACCAATCTTGTTCAGAATATAAAGCAGAACTTCCTTGAACTTCTCTAAATTCTTCTGTGGGACATTTATTCTCATCTGGGGCGATAGCTTTACTTTTTTTATCTTCTCTCTCAAAATAACTTCCGGTCCTTTACTTATTTCAAGTAAAACATCTGTTGATACATCAAATATCTTTGAGAGTTTTACTAACTCAGAAGCTGTAATCTTTCTTTCTCCATTCTCAATTTGAGAGAGAGTTGCTCTTCCAACTCCTAATTTCATTGAAAGAATTTGTTGAGTCATCCCTGCTCCCTCTCTCATTTTTTTTATTCTTTTCCCCACCCTTTTTTGCAAATTATTCATTTTACCTCCTTGATAATTTTCAGATATATTTAAGTTTGTAAATATTCAGTCAAATGCGTTGAATTTCAAAAAAGTTTGTCATTGCGAGTACCACTTCTTGCTTCACTCTCGCGAAGCAATCTCATTTTCGCATTTCTATCTGTTGTTTTTCATCTCTAACTCTTAACTTTCTATTGCTCAGTATAAGATTGCTACACTCTTCACCATACGGTTCAGGGCTCGCAATGACGGGGATCACTGAGTATTTACTTAAGTTTTACATTTGTTCCGATGGCAATCTGTGTAATCTATTTCTGTAATCTGTGTGATCAAATATCCATTTATTAGTTGCATTTATAATATATCATATGTTAGATAACTTGTCAAGTAAATGTTAGATATTTTTACACAATAATTTTTTAAAAAAAATTGTCATTCTTAGAGGAAAAATTTCCTTCCTTAGTTCTTGTTACAGATCTGACTTTCGAACAGGTTTAACCCTCAAAAGAACTATGTTTTTTTCCTTGACTTTACATCTATTTTTTCATATTGTAAGGTTGTTAGTCCGTTGGACAGATTGAAAAAGAAAGAAGGTGATTAGAGGTATATACGAACTTTTTCGCATATACGACGTTAGGCGACATCTACTGTTTAAGGGAACCGTATGAAAAAAACTGGTAGTAGTTGGAAGGAAATAAATGATTAAATCAAATTCATGGAATTGGAATAATATTGAAGATAATTTTTGGCAGGAACCAGCTGATGATATTTATTATTTTCTTCGTCGATGGAAAAAAGAAGGTTATTCTCAAATACTTGATTTAGGTTGTGGAATCGGAAGGCATTCCATCCTTTTTTCAGAAAATGGTTTCTCTGTAACTGGTTATGATTTATCAGAAAGTGGGTTAAACAAATTAAATTTGTATGCAAAGGATAAAGGTCTTCAAATAAAGACGGTTCTCGGGGATATCAGGTATTTACCATTTGTTAATGAATATTTTGATTGTATTATAGCATATCATTCAATGTATCACACAGATACCCCTGGAATGGAATGTGTGATTAAAGAAATTGAACGAGTAATGAAGAAGAACGGTGAAATATATGCATCTTTTATTTCAAAAAACACATATTCATATTCTGCTCCTGAATGTAAAAAAGTCGATGAGAATGTACGATTAAAAAAAGAAGAGGATGGTAATATACTCCCACATTATTTTGTAGATTATAAAGACATTAAGCTATTATTATCCAACTTTGAAATAATAAAAGTTAAACAAGTAGAAGACCTATGGGATGGGAAATCTAGTTGGCATTATTTTGTTCATGCTAAAAATATATAATTTTATTTTGCACAATATCAACAGCAGGGGACATCACATAACACATATTAAAGGTTCTTTGTCCCACCAAAAAATGGTGGGCAGGCAAGGAAAAAAGTTTCTCCTGTAACGATCTTTGAAAATTGTTTTCATTGCACAAATAAGGTGTTAATTTCCCAATTTCTATTTTCGTAATTTCGGATTTTTATAGTTGACAAACGCAAACTTGTAAAATATAATTTTATATATGTTAAACACTAACTGTAGGCTGTTTGTCAAAGCCTTTTATGGAGCACTTTTTCAAAGTGCTACCATTTAATTATTATCAGCGGATAAAAGGGAAATCAAAGATTTACCCAAACCCAGCCCTCTATGTGGTTTAGGAGGCAAGAGGTGTTGTGTTTGGGATTTGGCAAGACTTCATAATGAAAGTGAATATAATGCTTAGAGGGCTGGGCTTCTTTTATCCGCAGAACGTTAGACGACATGCCCAAGAGACCGTATAGGGAGCAAAGATGAAGATAGGAATGATGTGTCTTTGGAATGCTGCTAACGGGCCTTCCATTCACGCGGAATTGGTAGGGAGAGCCTGGGTGAAATTGGGTCACCAGCTCAGGATTTTTTCCGCCCAAAAGCACCCTGATGCCAGACCTACCCGCCAAAAAGAAGAGGATTTTGTAATCAGGCACTTTAGCGTTGATGAAGTCATACCAGTCACCCGCGCTACCTACTTCGATCCATCTCCGCTCTTGAATGAAGAATATGAGGTCTTTGTTGCTCAAAACGTAGAAAGATTACCTGCTGAAAGGCTACTTAAGATTTTTCCTAAAATCAAGGAGAAAGCTGTTACCGTTCAGGTTGTCCACGAGGGCAAAGCCCCGGAAGACCCTCTTTACTATAAGTTCGACTGGGATGCTATTGTCTGTTTCGATCAGAGATACAAAGACTACCTGGTCAAATCTTTTCCTGCTGAAAAGATTCACATGATCTCCTATCCCTACCATCCACTCGAGCTTGGTGATAAAAGGGAAGCGAGAGAGAAGCTGGGGCTTCCGCTGGAGGAAAAGATCGTATTCTCCTTTGGCTTCAGACCAAAGGACATCATATCTGTTCTGTATGCTATGAAAAAGGTGGCTGAGGAATATCCTCTCAAATACGTGATCATCGCCAATCCCGAAAGCGGTGTTGGTGAGTTGCGCGAAGCGAAAAAGGAGTACGACTTTATAGACCTTCAGGTAAAGCCACTTCCCTTAGATGAGTTGTATACTTACCTACATGCTTCGGATGCGCTACTCATCCACAGAGAATCCTCGCAGAAGTACAAGGCAGTCGTGTCCAGCTCGGTCTGCCAGGTTCTCGGTTCCGGTTGCCCAATCCTGTTTCACAAGTCGAACTATGTTGAGCTACATGGAGACGAAATCGTAAAATATCGGGATTTTGAGGACATGAAAGCCAAACTCATTGATCTGTTTAATAATGAATTCGACATTAAAAGAGTTGAGACTTTTCTAAAAGACTATAAAGACGAAAGGATCGCCGAAAGGTTCCTTCAACTATTTGAAGAATTAATCGAAACTCGGAAAAGAAGAGAGGGATGATGGCGACATTGGATCATAGCGTTCAAGAACTGGGTATTGGAACAGTCGTCTCACTAAATTCTGGCGAGACTGTTTTCAGGTTAGATTCCTTTGAAGACAATCCCGTAATGAAGCCGCTAGACATTGGGCTTACCTGGCATGAAAACGGCGAGATAAAGATAGGAGCTGTCTTTAATGGTGGGGCTTGCGTGTTTCAGGATAAGGTCATCCTGACGCCGAGATGCCACCAGGGGTATCGAAAGAGCACGTTCTTTGATGAAAAGCTTGGCATCGAGCGCTACTGCATGTTGGGAAACTATATCTCTGAAGTTTGGCCTTTGGTGAGCGAGGATGGCATACATTTCACCAGATTTAATAACGTAACAATCCGTGGCGACGGTACTGATCATCAGGACTTCACATACGGGATAGAGGATATCCGGATCGTCAAGTACGGGCAGAGATACTTGCTTGTTGGGTGTGGCAAGCTCACCCCCCCGTTCGCAGGTGGAGGTGGAGACCGGATCGCGGTCTACTCAACTGAGGGTTTCGTGGATATCAATTATCACGGCATGGTCGAATCCTTCGACTCGCGTAATGCTGTTCCCTTCCCCGAACCGGTGAACGGACGCTACTACATGCTTCTGCGTTTTCATCCTAACATTCACCTGGATTTTCTTGAAGCCAGTATGGATCAATTGCTGAATCCTTCCAAGCACACAGAACAGTGGGGGAAAATCTATGAGCGACGGAGCCAGAATCTGCTTTTAGAAGCCGGGCACTACCCGCACGAAAAGGAGAAAATAGGTCCAGGTCCCCATGTGATCAGAACCGGTAGGGGTTGGTTACTTATCTATCATGCTGTTGGTCAGATAGAGCAGCACACTTGTAAAGTTTACGGATTGGCGCAGGAAATTGAAAGAGGATATTCTATATGTGCCGCTCTTTTAGATCTAGACGATCCAAGAAAGGTTCTTTGTCGAACCAGAAATCCAATCTACATTCCTTCAGCCCCTTACGAATTATATGGTAATGATCAGTATCCAGTGGACGTGCCTGCAGTTGTTTTTCCCGTAGGTGCTTTCGTTCGAAAAGACAAACTGATTCTCTATGCCGGAGCTGGCGATAAATACATCATCCTTTTGAGCTGTAATCTTGATAACTTAGTTAATTATTTATGGAAGTATTGCAAGTGCATCGCATAGGAACTGTCATTGATTGGGCACATCGCCTAACAGCGGGTTTATGCCGTTTCACTAAATTTTTGGCTGGCGTTTAGTGGGTTATTGAACATTCATCTTTCTTTGAATGTTTGGTATTATGCGGAAGTTTGTTGCAATTGACCCGACAAAAACTTCATAAACCCGCGGGACGTTATGCGAAATCGAAAAGTGTGGAATGACTGATTACTGATGAAGAATAACAATAAAAGACAAATAACGAGCAATTTGAGCAGGTGGGTATTGATTATTACAGGGAGTTTCTTTATGGGGCTTGGAATTCTTGGGATATTTTTGCCTCTCTTGCCTACTACCCCTTTTCTTCTAATAGCTGCTGCATGCTATATTAGAAGTTCAGAAAAATTTTACAATTGGCTCATAAATAACAAGTGGTTAGGAAATTATATTAAGAATTATATAGAAGGAAAAGGAGTTCCATTAAAAGTAAAGGTTTTATCCATTTCTCTTTTATGGATAACAATAGGATATTCAGTTGTTTTTGTAGTTCGCATTTTTCTAATTAGAGTAATTTTGATTCTAATAGCTATTGGTGTTACTATACATATCCTCTCTATTCGATCTTTAAAGCAAAGAAAACGAGATGATGATATATGATTGAACTGGTTTTGGAAAGAAAACTTCTACGATTTCGCCTAAAGGGATGTATATTCGAAGTACGTCGGATGTACGATTAGATTGGAGGTATATGCGATCTTTTTCGCATATACAGAGTTAGCTAAAATGGACAAAAAGAGGTGAGATAAAATGAAGACCGATGTTGAATATTTGGAGTTTATGTGGCCAATGAGACATTTTTTAATAACATGTGGGGACATGAAGGAGAATTCAAATATCATAGCGGTCAGTTTTTGTATGCCTGTATCAAAGGAACCACCACTCATAGCTTGTGCCATAGGAAAAGGGGCTTATTCATGTAAGTTAATTGAAAGCACTAAAGAGTTTATTGTAAATGTTCCTCCAGAGGAGCTAAATCCGAAGCTATATTATTGTGGTTTCCACTCGGGGTATCAAGTAGATAAATTTAAAGAAACAGGTTTAACACCACAACCAGCACGCAAAGTAAGAGTTCCTATTATTGATGAATGTGTAGCTCATATGGAATGTAAAGTTAGGCAAGAAATAGAAACAGGAGATAAAAACCTGTTTATAGGTGAAGTGATAGAGGCGTATGCAGATGAAGCTCTTGTAAAGGGAGAAAGGAAGATCAAATATGCAAAAGGCGATTTTCCACGGAAAGTATATACTACAAGATTTAAAATCTCGTAGTCCACTTCAGCTAACGCGTGTTTGCCACGCTTCGCTAAATCCCTTCGGCAACTTCTTTTATCTGCAAGACATTATATGCAATTTGACAAAAGAAATGGTCGTAGAAATTCACACCCTAAAATGTGCGGCTACTCAAAAACCACTTCACCATTTCTCTCATACCATCTTTCAGTTCTACTTCAGGTTTGAAGCCGAGTATTGACTTCGCTTTTGAAATGTCAAGATTCATATTTGTTGTGATATAATCGAAGTATTCTATTACTAAACCGGGCTTTTTCCCTTTCATTTTTGCAATATGCTGGGTTATGAATATAAAGCATTTTGCAATGCTAATAGGAATGTGTTTTTTAGGAGGAGGGACACCAAGTTCATGTGCTGCTGCCTCAATGATTTCCTTATATGTATATGGTTTTTCACCCCCAATAATAAATCTTTCTCCGATTGCTTCTTCTTTCTCAATAGATAGTTCTATTGCCTTTACAAAATCCGTGACATAGATAAGGTTCAACAGGTTATCTTCACTGACTGGGTATCTCATTCTCCCTTTCTTGATTGCATCAAGCATGTAGGGAAACCCAATATTTACCTTTGGTCCATAAACAGCAGAAGGTTCAAGTATTGTTACAGGTAGCCCTTTTTCTTTCCAGTATGAAATAGCAATTTTTTCTCCCTCTACTTTTGATAATTCATAGTTGTTCATGGGATTTAGTGGTGTCTCTTCATTTATTACGGAATGGTTTTTACTGAAAGCACCAATGGAGCTTATCTGAACGAATCTTTTTACTGGTCTTTTTGAAGCCAGCTCAAGCATGTTTCGTAATGAGTGGACATTTACATCAAGAAAGGCTTTTCTTGAGGCAGAAAGGTCGGTAAGTGCTCCAACATTGCATATTACATTACAATTATCGAGAGCTTCTTTAAGTGATCTTCTCTCCCTCATGTCACCATAAACAATCTCTATCCTTTTCTTTTTTACATGTTCTTCAATATTGCAGATATTGCTATTTTTCCTGATGAGAACCTTTACAAATCTCCTTTTTGAAACGAGTGCATCAACAAGATGACTCCCAATGAATCCATTAGCACCTGTAACAAGATACTTTTCTTTCATTTATATCAGACTTCTCTACCTCTTTCCTCTCCAAAAGAGGTGCATATTGACTATGGCAAATGGCTAATGGTTTTAACTATGTGCCATAATCTTTTGGCTATGAGTAATTATGAGATTGCTTCGCGTAAGCTGTGCAGGAAGAAAAACTCGCAATGACACCCCTTTTGTCATTTTTTTCCTCTTGATGGGGGAGAATTCAATATAAAATTTCAATCATGGTTTTTACTAAGACGGATGAGAAATTTTTAACATAAGCCGTTCTAATAGATGTCTATAAGATTTCTGTCATCATCTATTTTTGCGTTCTTCCGCAATTCCTGAAACCAGTATGAAAGATAATCATTACGTTTTTTCATCATGATGTTAACAAAGAGGGTAGCCGATAGTTGCTCAAAATCTTCCTTCTCAGCTTCCTTCCTTTCCACAAGTTCAATGATGAATGTTCCTTTTTTAGTTGAAGTTAGACCAATATCACCCTTCTTCATGGTAAATGCAAGTCCATAAAATTCTGAAGAATAAGGAACTTCAGGAATAAAGTCTCTCATTGAAAAGAAATTTGTAGTTCTTGGCTTCTTATGGAAAATCGATGCAGCCTGGTTAAGACTCTTTCCTTCCTTTATTTTCTCAAAGCAACTTTGTGCATTTTCCTTAGCTATGTCAAGTGCCTTTTCCCTCCGTGCCTTTTCCTCTATTTTCTCTTTGATCTCCTCAAAATTCTTTATCCTGGGTTCTATATAAGTTCCAACAAGAAAGAGATGGGAATTACCATCGTATCCGATAAATGGTCCTATCACATCGTTCTCTTTTCTCTTTTTACTAAAGATAAAATTACTAATGCCAACAACCCTTCCTATTTCGGGAACTAAATCACTATCTTCTTTATAAAGGACAATTTCCGTTGTTTCGAGATTAGATAACTTTGCAGATTCTTCGAATTCTGCTTCTTTTACCCACTTTTTGAAGTTATTAATCTTTTCTTTTATCCCTGAAATTGTTTCATAACCCGTTGCAATCCTTATCAATATATGACTGATCCTTCTTTCCCTTCCTTTACTATCTGTAACCTTTAAAATGTGCCATCCGAAAGAGGTTTTGAACGGCTTCGAGACTTCGCCTTTTTTTAAGGAGAAGGTAATCTTTTCCATTTCGGGGTCAAGTTCCCCTCTTTTGATAAATCCCAGATCTCCACCATCCTGATTTGTATTACCATCCTGTGAATAGTCCATTGCAAGTGTGTCGAAGTTCATCCCACCGTTATAGAGATTATATATATCGTCAATTTCTCTTTTTGCTTCCATTTCGTCAGTAAGCGAAGGTTTTACTTCGAAAGAAACGCTTTTTAATCTAATTCCTTCACTTGTTTCATATTCTGCTTTATGAACTGCATAATAATCCATTAATTCCGCTTCTCTAACTGAAACCTTATCAAGATAATCTTCCACTCTGAAAGGTATATATGTAACTTTTACTTTTAAGCTCTCTTCCTGATAGAATTTCAATACCTCTGTTTGTGTAACCTTAATGCCTGAGGTGTACATCAAGTTGAGTTTAGTCACAGGATATTCTTCCCTGATTCTATTTCTCATTTCATATAAAAAGTATCTATTTGCTGGATTGAGAAGAACTTCAAGATATTTTTGAGGGTCAAACCTTCCGTTTGTGTACATTGTGCTATCTTCCAATATCTCTTCTGGTGGTGAGATTTTTAGAATCTCTTTTACCTCATTATTTGTTACTACGATTTTATTTTTCTTCATTTCATCCATAAGAAGAGCCTTTTGAACAAGTTCCTCAAACGCATTCTCCTCTACGATTCTTTCCGTCAGGGGTTCAAGATGAGTCAGGTTCTGAGAGTTCCTCAAGTTATTTAGCATTGCGCTTAGTTTCTGTATGTACGTTTGTGTTCCGATGGAGATGCCATTGACTTTTGCAATGACATTGACATGTCTTCCACCATTCTTTCTTCCTGCAACATTCATCCCCCACTGGAGAAAGATAAATAGAATGAATGCGGCGGCAATAAACCAGAGAAAGATTGACATTCTTTTTCTTAGCTCTCTCATCATATAGCATCAACCTCCTTAATTTTGTGCATACTAACACGGGGACAGTAGTTTTGCAAGAACTTTTTTTATTATTAAAGACTTAAGACATAAAACCTGAAACCATTAACTTTTCTTTTATCTGCATTCTTCGTTATGTGTAGTTTCTTTTTGTCTTGATGTGTAAGTCTAATGTCTGTAGTCTTGTGTTTTGAGTAAAGATTTTTCTTGCCTTACCATGGATTTTATGGTATACATACTTAGTGTCGATTTATTAGTGAAGATGAATTAATTACTTTCTAATACAAGACAGATTAGGATGTTTACAACTTTTTATATAATTATTAATTTTCTCTCTTACATTCTCCCTATGAAGTTAGCGTACTTCATTACCAAATGTGTTGTGGCTGGGGTGTATTACCCCTTTTACATAAAAGGAAGAATAAATGTTGAAAAAAACTTGTCGTATGCTTTTGCCGATAGGTTGAAGAGGTGGGAAAAAGAGAAGATAATATTTGAAACATTTCAAAATTTTGGTCTCTTTCTTTATGAATTTCTGATTATCAGAAAGATAAATCAGAAAACCTTTAGAAAATTCGTTAACCCTGTTGGTTTTGAAAATATAAAAAAAGCACTAAAAAAAGGGAAAGGTGTTATTTTTCTTACAGGGCATCTCGGAAATTGGGAATGGGGTGCTGCATTGCTTAACTATCTTGGTCATTCACCAATGGTTATTGCCAAGAGATTCAAAAATAGGTTTATCACAAATTACTACTTTGATAGAAGGCAAAAGCAAGGAATGGAGGTTGTCTATCTTGACGAAGCAGTGAGGAAGTCTTTGCGGAAGTTAAAAAATAACGGACTTGTTGCAATAGTCGGGGACAGGGATTATACAAATAAGGGGATAGAAGTCCCTTTTTTTGGCAAAAATACAAGGTTTCCGACAGGAGCTTTTCTCCTTGCAATGAGAAACGGTGCAGCTGTCATTCCTACATTCGCTGTAAGGATGGGAATGTGCAAGTATGATGTAATTTTCAATTCTCCCCTTGTCATTGAAAGTAGTGGCTATAAGGCAGAGGATATAAAGAAGAATTTAATGAGATGGGTGAAGATTCTTGAGAGTTATATCAGAAGATACCCGAGCCAGTGGTATAGATTCGAACCGTTCTGGGGACTGGAGAAGGAATGAAGATAGCAATTGTTATTCCGGCATATAACGAAGAAAAAAATATTGCTGAGTTGCTCAATTATTTTAAGAATTATCCCAGGGAGGGAATAATTGTTGTGGATGATGGTTCACGAGATAAAACATCTGTTATTGTTGAAAGATTTGGAGCTATACTGCTGAAACATAAGGAAAATCTTGGAAAAGGTATGGCACACAGAACCGCATTTGAATATGCAATAAAGAATGGATTTGAAGGTGTTATAACAATAGATGCGGATGGTCAGCATATGCCACAAGAGATAGAGAATTTTATCAAAGAAAAGGATTCCGCAGATATACTGGTAGGAACAAGGAGAATGACATTAGCAAATATGCCTTTGATTAGATATTTTACAAATAAGGTTACATCCCTTACTGTATCTCTTATCGCATCCCAACGTGTCTTTGATAGCCAGTCCGGCTTCAGGTACATATCAAGTGAGGTTCTCAGAAAGGTCCCACTCAGAACAGGAAGATTTCAGACAGAGTCAGAAATACTTATAAAAGCAGGAAGGATGGGTTTCAAAATAGGATGTGTGCCAATCAGCACAGTATATAGAGAAGAGAAAAGCTACATAAACCCTTTTATTGATACCTGCCGATTCATAGGTCTCGCATGCAGGAGTTTATTTGAATGAGAATCCTTGTAACAAATGACGATGGTTTTTATGCCGCAGGAATCAAGCAACTTAAGAATGCTCTGAAGGAAGACAATGATGTGTACCTGGTTGCACCCGATAGGGAGAAAAGTGCAGCGAGTCATTCACTCACACTTAATTTCCCACTGAGAATTAACAAAAAAGGCGAAAAGGCTTACACTGTTGATGGAACACCCACTGATTGCGTGCTTGTTGCTATTCATGGACTTATGAAGGATAATCTACCTGATTTGATTATCTCAGGTATAAATCATGGTCCCAATATGGGTGAAGATGTTACCTATTCTGGAACGGTTGCTGCGGCATTTGAAGGGACGATCCTCGGTATTAAATCAATAGCAGTTTCGCTTGTTGGAAAGGAAAACTTAACATTTGATACTGCAGAAATTTTCATTAGAGGGTTTGTAAAATCCTTAAATGATTTTAACCTTCAACCAGGAACACTTATTAATATAAATGTTCCAAACCTACCTCCTTCTGAGATAACAGGTATTGCCATTACAAAACTTGGTAAACGGATATACAGGGATGATATTATTAAGGATGTTGATCCAAGGGGAAAATATTATTACTGGATAGGTGGTGATACACCAATATGGGAAAAGATCCATGGTACAGATTTTGAAGCAATAGAAGAAGGTAAGATTTCGATAACTCCAATGCATCTTGACCTGACCCATTACAAGGAAATAGAAAATATGAGAATGCATATTGATAAGCTTTTAATACGATTCAGAAATGGAATTTGAGAAGAAAAGAAGATTGATGGTAGAAAACCAGATCGTTCGCAGGGGTGTAACTGATGAGAGGGTTATTCAGGCAATGCTTAAGGTCCCCAGACATCTTTTTTTAGAAGAGGCGGTTTGGGAAAGTGCTTATGGCGATTTCCCTTTACCTATTGGAGAAGGTCAGACAATATCACAACCATATATGGTTGCTGTTATGACAGAGAAGTTGGAACTGGATAAGGACTCGTGTGTACTTGAGATTGGCACAGGTTCTGGTTATCAAACAGCGATCCTCGCTGAGATTTGTGGACGAGTTTTCACAATTGAAAGAATTGCAGCACTTGAAAAGATAGCAAGGAAGAAGCTTGAGGAATTGGGCTATACAAACATTGCATTCAAAATAGGTGATGGAACACTGGGTTGGAGTGGGTTAGCTCCTTACAATGGAATACTCATAACTGCTGGTTCTCCAAAGGTCCCTGAGTTACTATTTTCTCAATTGAACGAAGGTGGCAGGATGGTTATTCCTATTGGAAACAGTTTTTCTCAGATTTTAACTGTAGTAAGAAAGAAGGATGGTAAAAAGATTGAAGAACCCTGCTTTGGATGTACATTTGTTCCATTAATAGGAAGGGAAGGATGGGAGGATGCATAGAATTATTGCGGATAAGAGATTGAAAATCCGAATTACTAAATCCGAATGACGAAAAATGTGAAAATCCTAAATCAGAATTACGAAAATTATAAGAAAGTTAATAACGTGTTGTATACAAATAATGATTGATTATTAATTACTAATGAAAATGAAAAGGAGAGAGTGTGAAAGAGAAAATTATTATTGGTGTTATAGGTTCTTCGACTTGTTCTTCATCTGTTTCTGAAGTTGCATACATAGTTGGAAAGGAAATCGCCAGAAAAAATGCAATCCTAATTTGTGGTGGTCGTGGGGGAGTGATGGAGGCTGCTTGTAAGGGGGCAAAGGAAGAAAAAGGAATTACGATCGGCGTGCTTCCTGGTAATGACAAAGAGAATGCAAATCCGTATATAGATATTCCAATAGTTACTGGAATGGGGGAGGCGAGAAATGTTATTATTGCTCGTTCAAGTGATGCGGTTATAGCGATTGCTGGGAAATATGGAACACTCTCTGAAATTGCCTTTGCGTTAAGATTTGACGTTCCTGTTGTTGGGATTGCAACGTGGAATATCAATATTCCAATACTCAAAGCAAAAAATCCCAAACAGGCAGTTGGTATGGCGCTTTCCGCAATAAGGAAAACAAGAGGAAAATATTAAGCTCAGGAAATTAATACCTGCAAGTATCTATAAATCCGAATAACGAAGAAATATCTAAGACAAAATTTGAGAGCTTTATTTATAAGTGACTATCTTGCTTTTTTTTATCTTTCTTATTATTTATCTATAGTTGGTGTTTTGTCATTTGTTCGTAATTCTGATTTGGGATTAGTCATTTCTTTATTAATTATCAGCTTTCTTGATATTCGTGTGTAGACCTCTTCGTATGCAATCATTCCGCAGAGCGTTCCAATCACCACACAGAGGACAATAAAGATAAGTGATGGGAAACCCCTGGTTTCATGAACAAATGGTAGAATAAAAAAACATAATTGGAACAAGATAAAGACGACAAAGAAGGCATAAAGAGAGAGTGTATTCCTATCTTTCACAATTTTTTTATTCCAGCAATTTCTGCAGAAAAAAATATCTTTGCTTTTTACTGCTTCAACCTCTTGTAAAGAAGTTGTACAGACCGAACAGATTAACTCTTCCTTTTCTTCGTATGTTTTTTCTTCTGCCATTTTTACCCTCCTCAGTTCTCTATAAAAATAGCACTGTTTTCCATCATTGTCAAGGTTTTTATGGAGAGTTTTAGCAATGTCTGAAATGTCTAATTTGTGTAATCAAAGATCTCTGATGTTTTTTTCAAAGACTTAAGAAAACTCTTGACAATACTATTAATATTCACTATAGTCAATCAACTACTCAAAAAAAGAAAAAGGAGGGGAATGAAAAGCTAAATGTATTTTCCCTTACTAAATTTAATTATTCTATTGACTAAGACCGCTCTATCATTGGTAAAGATTTTATAATGTTTTATCCTGAAAAGGAGGTGTTATGAAAAAGTTATGTTCAGTTTTGATGATTGCCTTATTTCTCCTGCTCTTCATAGAAGTGAAGATAATGGCACAGGGGATGGACAATCCGCCTACACTTGATAGCCTATGTGTTGTTTTTTCTGGCGGCAATTTTAGTTCCCCTCAGGACTATCCCAATGCAAAACATATTACCAATGTTATGGTGGGCAGTTATAATTTTCCTGTTATAATATGGGAAACAGGAAGTTCCTGGGGTGGTGCGTCCCTTTTCACTTACTGGGATGATATGTTTAAATTCTGGTCTTATCCCGATAGTTTTACTTCAAGTGGAGGAGAGGATACAGGAAGCGGGAATGTCTGGGCAGACAGTAAAGGAAATCTGCACTTTGCCTGGCATCAGTCTGGCAATCCTGATGGATATGAAATCTTCTATACAAGAGCTCTCCTTGATACATCAGCAGGTATAATTCAATTCAACGTAGTGAGACCTGGATTTATGGTTTCTGAGACAAATGGCATTTCAGAGACATACCCCGCTATGTGCCTGAACGATGACAATCCCTATATTGTATGGAGTCAGGAGAATGTATTATTCTGGAACCATTCTACAGATGGTGGGGGAACCTGGGTTGGAGAAGATACTGCTTTTTATGATACAATGTTGGTGGCTGGACAACTATTTTGCATTGCACCTGACCCTACCTCAGGTGATCTATGGGTTGCAACAAGTTTTGATGCAGCAGGAGATTCTGCTATGGATATTGTTACCTTCCATTATATTTCATCAAGTGGGATATGGGAGAAAGAGGTCGCTGCTATAACACCAGATAGCGTTTCGTACGCATTTCCTGCTGTCTCGGTCGATTACACTGGAATACCAGGAATTGTGTTCCAGAAAAATATTGGCTCTTATCCTTCTGTTGGACCTGTGGGACTGCTAATGTTTACAAGAAAGGTTAGCGGATCCTGGATACCTCCAGAGACCTTAAGGTTCTCTCCCGACCCACTGATAGATGAGACATCGGGATGGCCATCCGTTGGAATTACAGAAATCAATGAGATATACATCGCTTTTACCCAGGATTCAAGCTCTTTTGGATTTCAAGTATTTTATTCAAAGATTGTTCCTGAGAGTGGGATATATGATACACCACGAAGGATTGTCTCTAAGGATAACAACGATAGTCTAATTGGTGGTATATTTCCACATATGACATATAATTTCCCTGTTACAGGTCCATATGCCGGTCCTGGAATAAGTTGGTGCTCTCCACCACCACCGCCGACGAGCCTCTACTATAAACATATGCCACTAATTCCGACAGGTGTTGAAGAGGGAAATGAAACAGCAAAGCCATTATTGACCTTCCTTGAGATATCCCCAAATCCATTCACTAACAAGGTAGAAATACGATTGTGGATGGAAGATGTAGGATGTAAGATGAATGATGTTTCATTGAGTATATATGATGTTTCTGGAAGAAGGATCTGTTCTCTTGTGACTGGTGAC
>Ga0209977_10000089_pt1 | contig 33208 bp, 40 predicted proteins | sample SumtaG_2_FD_183113 | JGI IMG/M metagenome (GOLD analysis project Ga0209977, IMG submission 183113) | Deep subsurface microbial communities from Indian Ocean to uncover new lineages of life (NeLLi) - Sumatra_00607 metaG (SPAdes) (version 2) | ecosystem: Environmental > Aquatic > Marine > Oceanic...
TAGCTACTCTGCCGCTGGATATGGTGGCTGAGAAGGAGGGTTTTGTTTCCCGAGGGGGTATTTCCTTCCTGGGAAGGGAAGGAGCTTAAGAGATGGTAGCTATAATCCTTTCCGGGGGAAATAATAGGAGAATGCTTCATAATAAAGCCTTCCTCCAGATGGGGCAAAAGTCCATAATTGAGAGAGAGATCGAGGTACTATCGACTTTTTTCTCTAGAATTATTGTGGTGACCAACACCCCAGAAAATCATGAGCATCTAAGAGTGAGCTTAGTTTCCGATCTTGTTCCTGGTAAAGGTCCCCTGGGTGGCATCTATTCCGGCCTTATGGCCTCAAAGGACAAGTATAATTTTGTAGTCAGTTGTGACCTACCTTTTCTTAATGCAGGTCTGATCTCCTATATGATCGAGCTAACCGAGGGACACGATATAGTTGTTCCGAGACTTAATGGATTGGTGGAACCTTTAGATGCTATTTATTCCAAACATTGTTTGATCCCGATCAAGAGACAACTGGATAGAAATGAGTTAAAGATTCAGTCCTTTTTCGGCCAGGTGAAGGTCAGATATATCAGGGAGAGTGAGATAAAAAAGTATGATCCTAAGGGTATTGCCTTTTTTAACGTCAACACCGAAGAGGATCTAGAGAAGGCAAGATTAATGGCTGAAAATTAAAAGATGAGGGAGAGATTTCGATTTAAACTATGGATAAGGGCTATGCGGGCTCCGTTCTTTCAAGCGGTAATAGTCCCAAGCCTCTTGGGAACAGCGATTGTTTGGTACCGCACCGGGAAATTTTATTGGCAATACTTTTTGTTGGCTACCTTGGCTGTAGTATTCATAAATGCAGGCACAAACCTAACTAATGACTACTTCGATCATCAGAGTAGGAGTGATGATATTAATAGGGAGGCGACTCCCTTCAGTGGAGGGAGTCGGGTGATTCAGGAGAATCTAATTTCTCCAGGAAGGATTTATCGAACCTCGTTGATATTCTTTGGATTGGCCGCTGTAATTGGGTTATATCTAACCTTTGCCCGGGGACTACTTGTGTTAGTTATCGGAATCCTGGGGGTTCTATTGGGCTATTTCTACACTGCCTCGCCTATAAGAATCGGATATCGGGGCTGGGGAGAACTTGTGGCCGGTCTAAGTTGTGGACCTTTGGTGGTAGCAGGGGCCTATTATGTTCAAGCCCAAACCTTGAGTCTAGAAGCACTCTTCATCTCTATTCCGGTGGGACTGCTGATCGCCGCCGTACTTTACGTTAATGAATTTCCTGACTACGCATGTGATAAGGCAACTGGTAAAAATACCCTGATTGTAAAAATGGGAAGAGAAAGAGGACGTAAGGGATTCTATTCTTTATTATTAGGTGCTTATCTATTTATCATCCTGGGAGCCATTTTAAGGATAGTTCCCTGGACGGTGATTGTTTCCTTACTTACTTTTCCTTTAGCCTGGAAAGCTATGAAGATAGTCCACTCCAATTATTCCAGCACCCAAGAGCTGATACCAGCCATGTCTAGTACCGTAACTATCCATTTGAGTGTGGGAATTTTGTTATCGTTGGGATATATCTTAGCGAGGATATTCACGTGAATCTAGAACAAATTTATGCTCCCATAAAAGGCGAGTTACAGATGGTGGAAGAGGAACTAAGAAGAAAACTCTGCTCCAACAGTGAATTAGTGCATCGCCTTAATGAGTACATTCTAAACGTTCCGGGAAAGCTTTTACGTCCGGCACTGCTTGTCTTTTCTGCAAGAGTGATCAATTGCCAGAACAGCCATGTAATCCCTCTGGCAGCAGTGGTTGAGATGGTTCATACAGCCACACTCATTCATGATGACATAGTAGATAAATCGGATCTACGGCGAGGCCAGCCAACCATTAACTCAAGATGGGGCAATGGCATCTCCATAGTTCTCGGGGATCACTGGTATTCACGGGCTTTTTCGAGTCTGTCTCGTCTCGGAGTCCCCCAGATTTTGGAGATGCTGCTGGAAGTTATTGAGACCATATGCGTAGGGGAATTAGAACAGCTAAAACGCCGCTATGATCCCTCATTTGGAGAGCAGGAATATCTTGAGGTTGTGGAGAAGAAGACCGCCTCTCTCATGTCTTTTTGTTGTAGAGCAGGAGGCTTGATAGGAAAGGCCCCTCCGAAGGAAATAGATTCCCTGGCTAACTATGGACTCAATTTGGGCATTGCCTTCCAAATCGTTGATGATTGCCTGGACCTGGTTGGCACTGAAGAAAGAGCAGGAAAATCATTGGGAAGCGATCTTTTGGAGGGAAAGCTGACCCTGCCTCTCATTGCTACCATCGCCAGAGCGAACAAAAAGGATAGAGAACTGATAAGGCGTACCTTTAACTCAAAAAAAATAGGTGCTGGTCGTCTGAACCAGATGAAGGGCTTGGTAAAACGATATGGAGGAATAGAGTACGCTCTGGGAAAGGCTGGAGAATACAGAGATATTTCCAAAGAAGAGTTAAGATCCCTCAAGAAATTCGAGCCCAGGGACTCGTTGAGTTTGCTTGCTGACTATGTGGTAGAAAGAGGGTATTGAAAAGGAGGAAAAGATTATGTTTGGTGGATTAGGAATGTGGGAGTTAGTTGTTATTTTTGGTATCGTCTTTCTGATTTTTGGGGCGACCAGGATACCGGAAATAGCAAAATCTCTTGGTAGCGCAATTAAGGAATTCAAAAAGTCTAGCAAAGAGATCAGCAGCGATGAAGAAGAAGTAGCCAAGAGTGATTCTGACAAAAAGAAAAGTTAGAAACCTCCAACCATTAACTCAAAATAATGAAGGCTGCTTGGTATGCATATCTTTTTTCCTGTTATGTTAAGAGCCGTTTTTTTAATATCAAACGACCTCTCTTGGCGGGACTGAAGATTACCCATCTCTGTAATCTTAAATGTAGGCATTGTCCCTTTTGGAAAAAAGAGAAGCTGTCTTTTTCTTTTTTGCAAGCAAAGGACTCGCTCAAGGCTCTTTATGATCTGGGGGTTAGGTTGGTAATTATCGAGGGGGGCGAGCCATTCTTGTGGAAAGACAATAGCTACGACATCAGGGATGTTGTCGCCGAGGCTAAGAAGCTCTTCTTCAGTGTAGGGATAACCACTAATGGAACGCTTTCCTTGGAGGCTAATTCCGACATTATCTGGGTAAGCATAGATGGATTAAAGAAAACCCACGATCTACTCAGGGGTGAGAGCTTTGATAGGATCATGGCCAATATTAAAAGATCAACCCATCCCAAGATATACGCTCATACCACCATTAACAGGATGAATCAGGGAGAAATACCGAGGATGGTGAAATTTCTCTCCCCTAAGGTTAAAGGTCTAACTTTCCAATTTCACTATCCATATAGCGGAGAGGCCGACGATCTAGTGCTAACTTTTGAGGAACGAAAGATCGTACTGGATGAGCTTATTAAGCTAAAAAAGGACGGGTTTCCCATAGCCAATTCCTATGCCTGTCTTCAAGCTCTGAAGGATAATAAATGGAGATGTCACTCCTGGATGATTGCCAGTGTAGAGCCCGATGGTAAACTTACCCAGGGTTGCTATATCAAGGGTCGTGGTGAGGTATCCTGTAAAAAATGTGGCTTCTCTGCTCATACCGAGATATCGCTGGCCTATAGTGGTGTGATAGAGTCTATTAAGGCGGGTAAGAAAATTCTTTTGTCTTCCCGGAGGCCAGTGCATGCCTAAAGCGGATCTGATTCTCCTTCATCCTCCCAGTGTGTACGATTTTAGAAAGAGAGCTTCCCTGTATGGGCCTATCAGTGACGTAGTTCCTTCCACACCAATCTTTGAGATGTATCCCATCGGTTTTATGACCATAGCTGATTACTTGAAAAGATCTGGATATACAGTGCGCATTATCAATGTTGCCCTGAAGATGTTAAGAAATAGTCGATTTGATGTCAAAAGGTTAATTAAGTCACTAAATCCCTTGGCCTTTGGCATAGATTTACATTGGCTGCCTCATGCCCAAGGAAGCCTGGAACTGGCTAAAATTATCAAGAAGTACCATCCCCAAACTCCAGTCATCTTCGGAGGACTATCGGCTTCGTATTACCACCAAGAACTCATCCTGTATCCCCAGGTTGACTATGTGATTCGAGGTGATTCGACGGAGGAACCGCTTCGCCAGCTTCTGGAAATGATTCGGCAGAAAGGACTCCTCAAGAATGTTCCTAATTTGACTTGGCGAGAAAATGGGAATCGAATCCGGGTAAATGAATTGTCCTATGTGCCTCTTGATTTAGACGATCTTTCCTTTGATTATAGGAGCTTAATGAGTTCGAGTGCTCGATATAACGATCTTACCGGCCACCTGCCCTTCCGGGGTTGGTTCAATTATCCCATTGTGGCCGTAATGCCGTGGCGTGGATGTAGACACAATTGCTTAACCTGCGGCGGAGCAGCCCAGGCATACAAAAATATCTGTGGGCGAAACTCACCAGCCAACCGGAATCCTCGGTTGGTAGCGCAAGACATTAGCTTGATTTCGCATTATCTAAAGGGTCCAATATTTATATTGGGAGATATTCGCCAAGCAGGTAATGACTATGTGGAAAAGTTATTAAGTGAAATCAAGAACAAACGAATCGACAATCACATAGCCCTAGAACTCTTCGGGCCAGGTTCAAGAAATTTCTTAGAAACGATAGCTGGTTCTATCTCTAACTTCAACATCGAGATTTCACCTGAGTCACATGATGAAGAGGTTCGCAAGGCTTTTGGAAGAGCCTATGATAACCAGAGCTTGGAAAGAACCATTGAGGAGGCCTTAAAGCTAGGGTGTAAGCGGGTAGATCTGTTTTTCATGATCGGTTTGCCCAGACAGACTTCGCAGTCTGTGCAGGGAACAATTAAATACTGTGGAATCTTACTAAAAGAGTACACCAAAAATGGAAGTGCTAGAGTTCACCCCTATATTTCTCCTTTGGCCCCCTTTTTGGATCCGGGGAGTCGGGCCTTCGAAAACCCTCAAAAGTATGGCTATAAATTATTCTACAAAACCCTGGAAGAGCACCGGCAAGCATTACTGGCACCCAGTTGGAAATATATGCTCAACTACGAGACCAAATGGATGAGCCGAGATGAATTGGTTACTTCTACCTATGAAGCTGCCCTTCAACTCAATCGTTTAAAGATAGAACATGGTTTACTGAGACAAAAAGAGGGGTACCTAATAGAGACCCGGATCAGAGAAGCTATAAGTCTTATGCGCCGAATTGATAATATTCTGTCAATTAAAGACCAACAAATAAAAGAAAAAAAGATGGAAAAAGTAAAATCCCGTTTGTCTTACCTAAACAATTGGACTATTTGTAAAAAGAAAGAATTAAGATGGCCGGTGGCCCCAATCCGGTTCAATTTTCCTCGGATTATCTGGGCTGCTTTAACTAAAAATTAGTCTTCAAACTGGAAGGAGCAAAAGGATATGTTTGGTCTTGGACCATCAGAGTTGGTTGTAATCTTCGTCATCGTCTTTCTCATATTTGGACCCAAAAAACTTCCTCAGATAGCACGAACTATAGGAAAGGGGATTAGAGAATTCAAGAAGTTAATGCGGGAATTCGAGTGAGAATCCATGGCTGGAAAACAGAGCATCTCAAGACTTTCCACCTGCCTTAGACACCGGGCGACATCCAGGAGAACTCAGCCCCGGAACTGGCGTCCCAAAAAGGTAAATTTACTGGTTTTGCACCGAGAAGCTATAAAAATTTCTCTGCCCATCAGGGGAGGCTATTATAAACAGAAAACTAGAATACACTGCGGATGAGGGTACTCATCCAAAGTTGGGGGTTGATTGGGCAGACGAAAAAAGACCTTTTTTTCAGCACCTAGGTGAGTTAAGAAGGAGGGTAATTGTCTGCGCGGTGGCCATCATCACTGGAATGGCCATCAGTTATTTTTTTTATGACGCTTTAATCTTAAATCTCCTTCGAGGCCCCCTGGATGTCTTGAGTGGTAAAGAAGGCAACCCTTTTGCGGTAAACAACCCTCTTCTTACCCTTTTGAAATCATCCAACCCTCAATTGGAAAAATTGGATTTAGATCTCCATTATATAGGGCCCCTGGAGGCTTTCTTGGTAAAGCTAAAGGCCTCATTTTATGCTGGATTTGTGCTTGCATCTCCGGTTCTTTTCTATCAGTTGTGGAAGTTCATTTCAGTCGGATTAAAGAAAAAGGAGCGTAGAGCCATTCTTTTTTATTTTCCGGTGTCTATTCTGCTTTTTCTGACAGGAATTTCATTCGCCTATCTTATCATGCTGCCCACGGGGCTCTATTTTCTAATAGCGGTTGCCGGCGGTAGCCTAAAACCGATGCTTACCATCAGTCAATATACCTCCCTAGTTATCTTGCTGTCCCTGGTCTTTGGAATAGTCTTTGAGCTACCTCTAGTTGTTCTTTTTCTCACAAAAATTGGGATTGTCTCACCCGAACTTTTGGCAGAAAAGAGAAAATATGCATTTATTGGGATATTTATCGTATCGGCTCTTTTTACCCCGCCGGATGTATTTACTCAACTTATGATGGGTATTCCGGGAATTATTTTGTATGAGGTGAGTATCTGGCTTTCCAGAGTAGCCTCTAAGCGGCGGAAGAGGGCTTTGGAGTTAACTTAATCTTTAATTTTACAGAAATTATAGAGCATAGGCCCTCAGTATTATCTTCTTTGCTTAAAATTCAGTATCTCTTAGACCAAGGTTTATTTGCTTGACAGATACTTAAATCTAAAGTAATCTTATTTACCAGTTCTTTTATAGATTCCGTCAATTTTTATGAGGACATTTCTCCGAGTCAGAGTTCCTAAAAGAATTTTCCAGGGGACCTGACCGATAGGGTATGGCGGGAAACTGCTGTGCCTCCCGTGTTTGGAAAGGAGGAAGCTAAAAAGCCGATCTCTACCAATATGGGAGATCGGCTTTTTTATGAGGATAACTCAAGGGAAAGTGAGCCAGATTGAGTACGAAACTTCAAAGAAATTTGTGGACCGGGTTGTTGGTAGGTCTGGTTCTCGCCCTAGAAGTCAGTTCTTTGCCATTCTTAGGACAAGCCGCTAAGAGAGAACTCAGGCTGGCTACCACTACCAGCACGGAGAACTCGGGTCTATTGGATGTCCTTCTCCCCGCTTTTGAAGAGGGCTACGGAGTCAAAGTTAAGGTAATCGCTGTAGGGACGGGGGCGGCCATTAGAATAGCTAAGGATGGTAATGCGGATATAATCTTAGTGCATGCCCGGAATTTAGAAGATGAATTCATAGCACAGGGCTATGGGACCAAAAGATATCAGGTAATGCACAACGATTTTGTCATCGTCGGGCCTGCTGAAGATGTGGCCAAAATCGAAAGTGAAAAGGATGTCTTGAGGACCTTAAAGACGATCGCTACTAACAAAGCCGGTTTTGTTTCTCGAGGAGATAACTCTGGCACCCATATCAAGGAGACGAGTCTGTGGGAAATCTTAGGAATTAAGCCAGAGGAAAGCTGGTATCTTCAATCTGGCAGTGGAATGGCCTCTACCTTGCGCATCGCTAATGAGAAAAGGGCCTATACTCTCAGCGATCGAGGGACCTATCTTCATCTACAGAAAGAGCTAGATCTAGTCATTCTTTGTGAGGGAGATGGGCGTCTTTTTAATTCCTATGGTGTTATTCCTGTCTCTCCCGAGAGGCATACCTGGGTAAAATACGATTTAGCCATGAAGTTGGTAAAATATATTACTGGTAAAGAAGGGCAGGGAATTATTGGTCAATATGGAGTGGCGGAGTTCGGGGAACCTCTGTTCATTCCTGATGCCCAAGAGGATCACTGAATGGCCTATTTGATAGAAAGCCTGCACCAGCTAACCGAATTTACCTCCTCTTTTGATAAGGAGGTTTTGAATATTGTTCTTCTTTCTTTTCGGGTTTCTTTGACCGCGGTTTTTCTTTCATCTTTTGTTAGTCTTCCTTTGGGTCTTTTGCTCACCTTGAAGGATTTTCCCGGTCGAAGAGTTATTGTCAGTATAGTTAACAGTCTGCTTATGGTTCCCGCAGTAGCTATTGGGTTAATTGTTTATCTTCTCCTTAGTAGACGAGGTCCCCTGGGTGCTGTGGGTCTGCTTTATACTTCTTGGGCAATGGTTGTAGCTCAGGCTCTTCTAGCAATTCCTATCATAACTTCTTTGAGTCTAGCAGCCTTTCAGAGTGTGAAAAGAGGTGTCAGAGAAACAGCTCTCACTCTGGGCGCTAACTTACGTCAACTCATTTTAACCATGTTCAAAGAATCAAGATATCCTTTGTTGGCAGCTCTAATTATGGCTTTTGCTCGTCTGATTGGGGAGACAGGAATGACCATGATGATAGGGGGAAACATTAGAGGGAGTACCCGAGTTATGACCACAACCATAGCTCTGGAGACGATGAAAGGAAGATTTGAGTTGGCGATAGTCCTGGGTATAATCCTTTTGGTTGTCTGCGGTCTGATAAGCATTCCTCTTCAATTGTTGCAGGGAGCAGGAAAAAGATGATAATCAAGGTTGAGAAGCTGAATAAGACCTTCGATCATAAAGTCATCCTGAACAACATTAACCTGAAAATTCAAGAAAAGAGAGTGACTTGCCTCATCGGCCCTAATGGTGCGGGAAAGACGACCCTGCTCAGAATATTGAACCTACTAGAAAAACCGACCAGAGGAAAGATCTACTACGACGGTAAAGATTACCATGAGGTAGAGAGGCTCGCTTTGCAGCGGAGAATGGTTCTTCTGGCACAGGAACCGGTGATGTTTAATACCTCGGTCTTCAATAATGTTGCCTACGGGTTGAAAATGAGAAAAAAGAAGGATACCAAAGAGAAGGTAGAAAGAGTCTTAGAGATGGTAAGTCTTTCCGGAATGGAAGATCGATCAGCGCTCACCCTATCGGGAGGAGAAGCTCAGAGAGTAGCTTTAGCCAGAGTTTTGGTTTTCGATCCCGAGGTGATTTTCTTAGATGAACCAACCCACAATCTGGACCCCATCAGTAAGAAAATTGTGGAAGATCTAATTTTTCACCTGAAGAGCGAATCCCAAAAGACTATGGTTTTATCTACCCACGACCTCTCGCTTGCAGAAAGGTTCGCTCACCGGGTTCATTTTTTAAAGAAAGGAAAGATAGTGGAAGAAGGAGAGGCACGGAGAGTTTTTTCCTCTCCTTCTTCTTTCTTTTCGGCAAGATTCATGGGGATAACCAACTTATTCCAGGGAAAACTGCTTCGAGAGGACGAAGCTACCTTTTTGGATCTAGAAAAGCTTAGGATAGAGGTTGCTTCTTCTAATCAGGATCTAAAGGTGGGGAAAAACGGGGTGTGTGCCTTTCTCAGACCGGAGGAGATTCTGGTGTCGAGCACCCCTTTCGTCTCCAGTGCTCGAAACTGTTTCCAGGGAAAGATCACCAAGATGGAGGAGAGGGGAGGATTGGTTGAGTTAACGGCCGACTGTGGGATCTCCTTTGTGGTGGTGCTTACCAAAAGGTCAAGAGATGACCTAAACCTTATTCCTGGAAAGAAGGTTCATCTCACCTTCAAAGCTTCTGCGGTGCACTTAGTGCCTGACAACATACACACCAAAGGAGGAGAGCGTGAATAGAGAAGAACTTCCCGAGATGGAAGATTTTAGAGACAAGGTTGAAAAGGACCCTTTTGGCCGTTATTTAGGAATAAAAGTAGATAAAGTCGAGCCGGGATACGCTAAGGCCCGCGTAAAGGTGAGGAGAGAGTTCCAGAATTTTTCCGGCTATGTTCATGGAGGTCTTATATTCTCTCTGGCTGATCAGGCCTTTGCCGCTGCCTCAAACTCTTTCGGGTCCCTGGCTTTAGCTGTCCACATGGGCATTAGTTATCTTTCTTCTCCCGTTGTAGGGGATGAGCTCACGGCAGAGGCACATCAGATACATTTGGGGAAAAAGATCAGTGTTTACCGAATAAAGGTAAAAAATTCCTCTGGTAAATTAATAGCCGACTGTCAGGGCACGGTTTATCAAAAACAAGGAGGTCGTAGATGATTGAACTGGAAGAAGCGCTAAAGATTGTTCTATCTCAGGTCAAGGTTCTACCCCCGGAAAGAGTAAATCTTTTATCTTCTCTGGGCCGTACTTTAGCTGAAGATGTCTATGCTGATCTTGATATTCCAGGCTTTGATAGAGCGGCCATGGATGGCTATGCGGTGATTTCAAAAGACACTGATTCTGCCAGTAGAAAGAAGCCGGTAGTTCTGGAAGTGATAGCTGATGTTCCGGCAGGTTACAGTACCAAGAAGGCAGTGAAAAGTGGTAAGGCAGTGAGGATTATGACCGGGGCCCCCCTGCCTCGAGGTGCTGATGCGGTAGTAATGGTAGAGGATACGGAAAAACAAGAAGGAAAGGCGAAGATTTTCTGCCGAGTTAACCCCGAGGAAAACGTTAGCTTTGCCGGGGAGGATGTGAAAAAAGGAGAACTCATTCTACCTCAGGGTAGCTTGATTCGACCGGCAGAAGTGGCTATGCTAGCCACTCTTGGTAAAAAAAATGCTCTGGTAAGAACTAAACCTAAGGTAGGTATTGTCTCTACTGGGGACGAGTTGGTAGAGGTGGGCAAGACCTTAGAAAAAGGGGAAATTTATGACAGCAATAGCTTTGCCCTTTTTTCCCAGGTTCTTTTGAGTGGGGGTGAACCTTACCGATTGGGCATTGCTCGGGACAAAAAAGAGAATCTCTTAGCCAGGATCAAGGAGGGGTTATCATACCAGCTTCTGATTCTTTCCGGTGGGGTCTCGGTAGGAGATTACGACCTGGTGGCGGACGTTTTGAGAGAGGCAGGAGTAAAGATGATGTTCTGGAAGGTGGCCGTAAAACCAGGAAAGCCCACTTTTTTTGGCATGAGAAAAGATATTTTGGTCTTCGGTTTACCAGGTTATCCTGTCTCTTCCATGGTCAATTTTGAAAACTTGGTGCGTCCGGCCATTTTCTCCATGCTGGGTCAGCGTGATTGGCAGAGAATCAGAGTGAAAGCTATTCTAAAAGAAACAGTTTTGAGTGGGGGCAAGAGAAAAAAATTCATCCGGATTAAATTGGTCAAAGAAGGAGATAAATACTTGGCAGTCCCTGCTCCCTCTCAACACTCGGGAGTCTTAAAATCGATGGTATGGGCTGATGGTTTTCTCATCTTGCCTGGAGAGGTAGAAAGAATAGAAAAAGGGAAGGAAGTTTCCGTGGAGCTCTTAAGATGAAGGCTAACTACCTACGTCTTTCGGTTACTGACCGCTGCAATTTAAATTGCCGTTACTGTAGACCATCTAAGCGGGTGAGACAACTTAAACAAGATGAGTTATTAAACTTTGAAGAAATAAGTAGCATAGTTGGTTTGGCTGCTGAGTGGGGAATAAGAAAGGTCAGGATTACCGGCGGAGAGCCACTGGTGAGAAATAACATTATTGACCTAGTAAAAATGCTCTCACGGATAAAGGGAATAAGGGACCTGCCCCTGACTACCAATGGGGTAAGGCTGGCAGAATTTGCTCGCCCCCTGAAGAAGGCAGGACTTTCCCGGGTCAACGTGAGTTTGGATAGTCTGGAGCGGGGAAAATTTGCCAGAATCACTGGCCGAGATAGTCTACTTCAGGTACTAAGAGGAATAAGAGCCGCCAGAGAGGCGAACCTTGAGCCAATTAAGATCAATGTAGTAATTCTGAAAGGGATTAATGAGGATGAGATTCTTGATTTTGTTAATTTTGCCCGGGGAAAAAGCTTAATTCTCCGCTTCATCGAATATATGCCTACCAATGGGTCAGAGCAAAATAGCTGGTATTTTTCGAATGCGAGAGTAAAAGAGATCATAGAGAGAAGATGGGGAACTTTGAAACCTCTACCCTTTTCCTTCAATTACTTACCAGCCCGGTATTTTAAAATTGATCATACCAAGGTGGTCTTAGGCTTTATCAGTCCTATAAGCCAACCATTTTGTCATCTGTGCACTAGACTGCGACTTACCGCGGCGGGAAAGCTCAGGCCTTGCTTGGGTTTGGACCTAGAAATTGATCTCAAGAAATCCCTGCGAGGAAAAAATAGGGATTATGAAATTAAGGCCTCATTTGATTTGGCTATGAACGAAAAATTAAAAGAAAGACCAGATCCGCTTTATCCGCGGAATAAATATATGTTTCAAATAGGGGGTTAGGATGATCGATGTAGGAGAGAAGAGGATTACTAAAAGAAAGGCCATGGCTAAAGGAGAGGTTCTCCTCTCTAGCGAGACTATTGAGCTTATCAGAGAGGGAAAAATTCCCAAAGGGGATGTACTGAATTGTGCCAGGGTAGCGGCAGTCCTGGCTGTAAAAAGGACACCTGAGCTTATTCCTATGTGTCATCCTTTGCAGATTACCCACTCAAAAATAGACTTTGATGTAGGGGAAAATGAAATCAAGATAAAAGCTGAGGTAGGCGCGGTAGATAGAACTGGGGTGGAAATGGAGGCCCTAACCGCCGTAGCGGTTGCCGCCTTGACCATTTATGATATGTGCAAGGCATTGGACAAAACCACCGAGATTTCTCATATCAGACTCATGAGGAAGACCGGAGGAAGAAGCGGAGATTTTGTCAGAAAAGAGGCATAAAATGAAAGGGAGAGTTTTCTCGGTTAACCAGAGTCGAGCCAAGGGAGTTCCTAAACTGCCAGTCAAGGAGGGCTACTTAAAGGAAGGCTGGGGTCTTTTGGGGGACGCTCACAGCGGGAGGTGGCACCGACAGGTAAGTCTTCTTCCCTGGGAGAGTATCAAATCTCAGAATGCATGTCCCAAGATTAAAAAATCAAAAGATGAGGGATTTAAACCAGGCGATTTTGCCGAGAATATCACCACAGAAGGCCTGAATCTAGCTAAACTAAGAGTGGGTGATGGAATCGAGATTGGCGAAGACATAAAGGTAAAAGTGACCCAGATTGGAAAGAAGTGTCACACCCGGTGTGCCATTTATGAAAAAGTAGGAAAATGCATTATGCCCAAGGAAGGAATTTTTGCCGAGGTTCTAAAAGGAGGGAGAGTAAAGGCAGGTGATAAGATAAAGATATGGGGTGAAATGATGAAAATCGGTATAATCACAGTGAGTGACAGATGTTCAGAGGGAAAGCAAGAGGATAAAAGTGGACCTCTTATCAGGCAAATGGTAGAGAACCTGGGTAAAGTAATAAAATATGAAGTTATCCCGGATGAGAAGTCTACTATAAGTAGGGCCATTAAAGAAGCAGTAGATCAGCTAAAAGCAGATCTTGTTTTAACCACTGGAGGAACGGGGGTATCTTTCAGGGATGTTACTCCTGAGGCCACCAGAGAAGTAGTAGAAAAGGAAATCCCCGGCTTTGGCGAGCTTATGCGTCAAGAAAGTTTTAAGATCACCCCCATGGCCATTCTTTCCCGGGCAACTGCCGGAACTAGAGGAAAAAGTCTCATCATCAATCTTCCCGGAAGCCTTAAGGCAGTTAAGGAGTGCCTGGAAATTATTCTTTCTCTTATTCCTCACGCCCTGGACATGATAAAAGGAAAAGGACACGAAAAGTGCGCAATTCTGCAGCGGTCCTGAAGAAGAATCAATCAATGATTAAGATACACAGGAATGGTCAGCAAGAGACCACTAAAAACAGAAATGGCGGGGTTATCTAATTTAGGGATTAGCTCCTCCAAGGTAGGAATCCTCTCCTCGGCATATTTTTCATTAAACCACGCACCGGCCGAGAGAGCCTTCGATTCAGCCAGGGTTTTTTCCCGCACTCGTCCTTCCCCACAGGTTTTTCTTTATCAAATCTTCACCCATCGCAACCTATCCTAAACAATCTCTTCCTATTCATCTCTAAGTGCACTTTGCCAGATCCACTACCCTTTAGATAGACTACACAAGAGTTCTGCCTCGTAACGATTATGGGGGATAACTTCTCATAGATGACCTGACGCGAGAGTTAATTCGGAAGGTTGACATTTTTTTTTTCTTATATATACTAATTCCTATTAATATAATTAAAATACTCGAAATAATAGAATTAACAAAAAAAGATGTCAAGCTATTAACAAAAGCACGCTACGGAATGAGAGCCATGGTAGATTTAGCCTTGCCCTATGGTAAAGGGCCGGTTCTCCTCAAAAACATGGCAAAAAGACAAGAAGTTTCTATGAAATATCTTGATGAAATAATTTCAGCTAGTAAAGCAAATTTTTTATCCACTGCACAGACTGCTAAAGATATAAAAAAACTTTAAAAGCAATCGATAAATCGTTTAAAAAATTTGAGGAGAAAAATGAAATGACTATGACAATCTATTTAAATGGGAAAAAGGAGGAAGTTGAGGAAGGTATGAGCATTCCCAAGTTCATAGAAATTAAAAAGATTAGACCTGAAGTTGTTACCGTAGAATTAAATAATGAGATTATAGAAAAGACTAAGTATCAAGAAATCATACTTAAGCCTAATGATAGATTAGAGTTTGTATATTATATGGGTGGCGGGGAAGATAGCGGCAAGGTTGTGGTTGTGCTTTCACCTGACACCGGTGAAGGATACTTTCAATGGAACAATATTTTGAGGCTTAGGACCAGATCAACGTGAATCAGTATAATATAAAGGAATTAAAAAGCGGTGGGTTTATGAAGCAGAAGGAAAAAGACCTTTTTTCAGTCAGATTGCGTGTTGTCGGTGGATATATTCGCAGCCATCAACTTCCTAAATTGGCAGAGATTGCCAACAAATATGGCCGTGGACACATTCATCTTACTACAAGACAGGGCATAGAAATTCCTTATGTTCATATCAAGGATTTCAGAAACTTAAAGAAGGAGTTAGTTGAAGTAGACTTAGAGGTAGGTGCTTGTGGTCCTCGTGTTAGAACTATAACTGCCTGCCAGGGAGGAAGCTGTTCTCATGGCCTAATTGACAGTCAAAAAATAGCTAAAGAAATTGATAAGAGGCTTTTTGGTAAATCAGGATTACCTCATAAATTAAAAATTGGAGTTACAGGATGTCCTAATGCTTGCATTAAGCCACAGGAAAATGACATAGGCATTATGGGAATTATGTCTAAAATATGTAAGCAAGATTTATGTAATCTCTGCGGTCTTTGTGCAGAAGTCTGTCCAGTAAAAGCGATTAAGATAAAAAAGGGGAAACTTGAATTTGACGAAAATAAATGTATTGGATGTGGAGATTGTGTATTTAGTTGCCCCACAGGAGCCTGGGAAAAGGTCACAGAAGGTTATCGCCTATTTTTAGGTGGGAAGATGGGCAAATTCCCCAAGTTAGGTATTAAGGCGATCGATTCTATATGGTCACGGGATGAAGTACTGAGGATAGTAGAGCAAGTCTTTGAGTTTTACAAAAGAGAAGGAAGAAAAGGAGAACGCTTAAGAGATACACTTGAGCGTTTAGGTCTTGAATATTTTATAGGCAAATACTGTGATTAAAAGAGGTTTATGATGAATGAGGTAAGAGTTGATGAAAGAATCGATTTGTCTGGAGTTATTTGCCCAAATAACTTTGTTAAGATAAAACTTAAACTTGAAGAGATGCAGGCGGGGCAAATCTTAGAGGTAATTTTAGACGAGGGCGAGCCCATCAAAAATGTTCCTCGCGCAGTAAAAGAAGAAGGGCATCAGATTCTGAAAGTAGAGAAAATAGGTAAATATTGGAGATTGTTAATTAGAAAACATGAGGCGATTACATGAGTTATATAAAAGGATTAAAATGTAGGGAATGTGGGAGGCAATATCCAAAAGAAGCTTTGTATGTATGTGAATACTGTTTTGGGCCGTTAGAGGTAGACTATGACTATGAAAAGATAAAGAAAAAGCTGACTAAAGAAGTGATAGCATCTAGACCGCAGAATCTCTGGCGTTATAGGGAACTTATGCCTATAGATGGAAAGCCTAAAGATGGCTTGAATTCAGGATTTACTCCTTTAATAACAGCTAGGAATTTGGGAAAGACATTACGAATAGAAGAGTTATATATTAAGGATGATTCCGTAAACCATCCTACGCTCTCATTTAAGGATAGAGTAGTGGCGGTGGCTTTATCGAAAGCAAAAGAATTTGGTTTTGATACGGTAGCCTGTGCATCTACAGGGAATTTGGCAAATTCTGTCGCTGCACAAGCTGCTGTTGCCAACCTTAAAAGTTATATCTTTATTCCTGCCGACCTTGAGCTTGGCAAAATTGTTGGTGCTCTTATTTATGATCCTGTTTTAGTAGCAGTTGAAGGAAATTATGATCAAGTGAACAGGCTATGTTCTGAGATTGCCACGAAATATAAATGGGCATTTGTAAATATAAATATAAGGCCTTACTATGCTGAAGGTTCAAAAACATATGGATATGAGATTGCAGAACAGATGGGATGGAAAGCACCTAATCATATTATTGTTCCTTGTGCAGGGGGTTCCCTTATTACCAAGATTTGGAAGAGTCTAAAAGAGTTTCATAAATTAGGTTTCATTGATAAACTCAATACCAAGATTTATGCAGCACAAGCCACAGGCTGCGCACCGATAGTCACTGCAATAAAAGAAAACTCAGATATTATTAAGCCGGTTAAACCAAATACCATTGCTAAATCACTGGCTATAGGAAATCCGGCTGATGGAGTCTATGCCGTTGGGTCTGTAGAAGAGTCTGGTGGTTGGGCTGAAGATGTATCTGATGATGAAATTGTGGAGGCAATGAAATTTTTAGCTTCTACCGAGGGAATATTTACAGAAACCGCAGGGGGAGTCACTTTGGGGGTTGCCAAAAAACTCATTGAGCAAGGCAGAATTCCTAAAGATGAATCAATAGTTGTTTGTATCACCGGAAATGGTTTGAAGACTCAAGAAGCAGTTACTGAAAAGATAGGCAAACCTATGAAAATTAAGCCTAATATCAGCTCGTTTGAAGAGAATGTAAGAGAGCAAAAGAGGATGTGAAAATGGCAATTACAGTTAGAATTCCTACACCGCTTCAAAAGTTAACTCAAAATCAAGCAGAAGTTAAAGCAAGTGGCACGACCATAAAAGAATTAATCGAAGATCTGGAGAAAAATTTTCCCGGGATTAAAGGGAGGGTTTGTGACGAGACAGGTAAGATTCGCAGGTTTATAAATATCTATGTGAATGAAGAAGATGTGCGATTCTTACAGCGAGACGAAACTCCTCTTGAGGACGGTGATGAGGTTTCGATAATTCCAGCTATAGCGGGAGGAAGGTAGTGAAATTGCGAGAGGATCAAATTGAAAGGTATTCAAGGCAGATTATATTGCCTAATGTAGGGGGAAAAGGGCAAGAAAAACTTTTAAATGCTAAGGTTTTAATAATAGGTGCAGGTGGTTTGGGCTCTCCTTGTGCGTTATATTTAGCCTCTGCCGGTATTGGCAAGATTGACATTGTAGACTCAGACAAAGTTGAACTTAATAATCTCCAAAGGCAGATTCTTCACAGCACAAAAGATGTTGGGAGAGCGAAAGTAGAGTCTGCCAAAGATAGACTTAATGAAATAAATCAAGATGTAGAAGTTATTCCATACAATATTAGACTTACTTCTAAGAATATCCTAGATATGGTAAAGAAATATGATATTGTGGTGGATGGCTCGGATAATTTTCCAACACGATATTTAGTAAATGATGCCTGCATCTTGTCTGGTAAGCCCTTATCACATGGCGGGATATTTAGGTTTGATGGGCAGGTAATAACAATTTTGCCAGGCAAAAGTGCTTGTTATAGATGCCTATTTTCTGAACCTCCGCCTCCTGGACTTGTGCCGAGTTGTCAAGAGGCGGGTATTCTGGGCGCAGTTGCGGGCATAATTGGCACGATCCAGGCAAACGAGGTAATAAAATATGTCTTAGGAATAGGGGATCTCTTAGTTGACAAACTTTTAATCTTTAATGCCTTAGACTCCAGTTTCAGGCAAGTCAAAGTTCCAAAAGACGTAAAATGTCAGGTCTGCGGACAAACGCCTACAATAACTAAACTTATAGACTATGAAGAATTCTGTAATTTAAGATAGAGGAAGGAGAAATGAGATGATAAAAAAGATGGTTAAGTTGATTTTTCCTCAGGAGTTGATAAAGGAGCCAGTTACTTTTTGCATGGCGAAAAAATTTGAGGTAATGCCAAGCATTCGTCGGGCTAACGTTACAGAAACTGTAGGAGAGTTGATCTTAGAGTTAGAAGGAGAACAAGAGAATATCGAAAAAGGGATCGAATATTTAACTAAATTAGGAGTGAAGGTTAAACCTATTGTGGGAGATATTGTGGAGTAGATTAGCTTATAGTTGGTTGTTTATAGCCTTAGAGAAAAGTAAAAATAGCCTATAGTATGGGGCCTAATGAAAGAAGGTAATTAGTTCATGCTAAGCTTATGGAGGATGGTAAACTTCAAAAGTTCAGATTTAAAGGAGGAAAATAATAAAGACTAAGGATTTGGATGTGAAAAGATTGGACGTTGAGTTTGAAGAGAAGAGTGCAGAGAAAGTAATTCTGTGGGGATGGGATACTTTTAAGGAAAAGATAGCGTTGGCTAATAGCTTTGGGGCTGAAGATGTAGTTTTGACAGATATGGTTTTAAAGATAAATCCCCAGATAAAAATCTTTGCCTTAGACACAGGACGGCTCCCCCAAGAAACTTACAATATTTGGCAAATTTTGGAGGAGAAGTACGGAATTAATATTGAGCCTTATTTTCCTGAGGCAAAGAGAGTAGAGGAAATGGTAAAAAAATTTGGCTCAAATCTATTTTACAAGAGCGTAGATTTAAGAAGATTATGCTGTCAGGTAAGAAAAATTGGACCTTTGAATAGAGCTTTGCTTAAGTTGGATGCCTGGATATGTGGTTTGCGTAGAGAACAATCTATAACCAGGCGAGATATCAAAAAGATAGAGATAGATTTAGCACATCGAAGAATCATAAAGATAAATCCCCTAGCAAATTGGAGTGCCAATGAAGTCTGGGACTACATAAAGAAAAATAAACTACCTTATAATAAGTTGCACGATAGAAATTATCCCTCGATTGGTTGTATACCCTGTACAAGACCGATAAAACCCGGTGAAGATACCCGTTCAGGGAGATGGTGGTGGGAACCCCCGGAACAGAAAGAATGCGGCCTCCACCTTCAGAAAGAATAAATGAGTAACATCTGAAAGGAAACAAAAATGATCCCTCAAATAGAGCCTCACGGAGGAAAACTTATAAATAGATTAGTTAAAGAAGAAAAACGTCAATCCTTGATTGAGAACAATCTCAGTTTAAAACAGATCCATCTGGATAAAAGAGAAATGGCAGATTTGGAAATGATTGCCATAGGAGCTTTCTCCCCCTTGGAAGGTTTTATGAATCGAAAAGATTATGAGAGCGTTTTAGAGGAAAAAAGACTGGCCAATGGTCTACCTTGGACCGTTCCTATTACTCTATCTGTTAGTAAAGAAAAAGGGGCCACTCTAAAGGAGGGAGAAGAGATAGCCCTCTTGGATGATTCAGGAGCCAACTTAGGAACTTTATACCTGGAGGAGAAATATCGGTGTAAACTAAAAAGGGAGGCAGTCAAGGTTTATGGCACTGAAGACAGAAGTCATCCCGGGGTAAATAGGCTTTATCAGATGGGGGATGTACTTCTGGGGGGGAAAATCAGCGTCTTGAGACCCCCGGTCCATACGGATTTTCTAAACTACCGACTTACCCCTCACCAGACTAGAGATGAGTTTAAGAAAAGAGGCTGGAGGAGGATAGTGAGTTTTCAGACTAGAAACCCCATACACCGGGCTCACGAATACATCCAGAAATGTGCCTTGGAAATGGCTGATGGCCTTCTTTTGCATCCTCTGGTGGGAGAAACCAAAAAAGACGATCTCCCGGCTAAAGTAAGGATAAGAAGTTATGAAATTGTCCTACAAAAATATTATCCCAAAGATAGGGTAGTTATGGCGGTATTTCCGGCTGCCATGAGGTATGCAGGTCCACGAGAGGCCGTTTTTCATGCTATTATTAGAAAAAACTATGGATCCACTCACTTTATTGTAGGAAGAGATCATGCGGGTGTGGGTCGTTTCTATGATCCGCTTGATGCCCATCGAATCTTTGATGAATTTGAAGAAAAAGAGCTAGGCATAACACCTTTATTTTTTGATCATGCCTTCTTCTGTCGCCGCTGTGGATGTATGAGCACTCTCAAGACCTGCCCTCATAACTCAGCCTATCATGTTCCACTAAGTGGCACTAGAGTCCGCAGTATGCTTAAGGAAAAGATGTCGCCTCCCATGGAAATTATGCGGCCTGAGGTAGCTCAGGTTTTGATAAAGGCCTTAGAAGTATCCGATTATCAGATTTAAGGCATTTGGCTTCGTGGTTTGATAAAATATTAGCTTTAACCCGCAAAAAAAAAGACAATGTTATGGCTTAACCAAGAATGATTATCTTAAGAAGGACAGACCTCGAAACCATAGTAAGGCATTCTCAAACCGAATATTCCTATGAAGCCTGTGGTATTCTGGCTGGTAAAGATGGAGTTGTATCCAGGATTTACCCCATGACCAACACTGACCAGAGCCCTACTACCTTTTTCATGAATCCAGGAGAGCAGCTCCGGGTTTTTAAACAAATGAGGAAGATGGGGATCGAAATGCTGGGAATATACCATTCCCATTCTGCTAGTTCTGCTTATCCGTCTAAAAAGGATTGCGATCTCGCCTATTATGAGGAGGCAAGTTACCTAATAATCTCTCTCTCCAATCGAGACCGGCCCGAGGTTAGATCATTTAAGATCAAGGGGCGAAAGATTAAAGAGGAAAAACTGAAAATTCTGGAGGGGTAGAGAGTAAAAATAGGATTCGAAGGAGATGAGGTAATGTCGAGTACAAAAGTAGTTGATGATGTGCTGCAGCTCATAGGATCTACACCTATGGTAAGGCTGAATAAAATAAGGCAGCCACAGATGGCCTTAATTTATGCTAAGTTAGAATCTTCTAATCCAGGAGGAAGTGTAAAGGATAGAATATGCCTGAGAATGATTGAGGATGCTGAGAGAAAAGGGATATTGAAACCGGGAGCTACTATTGTAGAGCCCACCTCTGGGAACACTGGGATTGGACTGGCCATGGTGGCAGCAGTAAAGAACTACAAATTAATCCTCACTATGCCTGAAACGATGAGTGTAGAACGAAGATTCATCCTTAATTCATTTGGAGCAGAAATTGTTCTCACTCCGGGGATCGAAGGAATGAGAGGAGCAGTTAAGAGAGCAGAAGAAATAGTTGAGGCCACCCCCAATAGCTTTATGCCTCAACAGTTTAATAATCCATCTAATCCTGATGTTCACCGAAAAACTACCGGTAAAGAGATTCTTGAAGCTGTAAGAGATAAACTAGATGCCTTTGTCGCCGGGGTGGGTACAGGAGGAACTATTACCGGGGTGGGAGAAGTGTTAAAGCGAAGAAATGGAAAGGTAAAAATTGTCGCCGTCGAGCCGGCTACTTCGGCAGTTCTCTCCGGAGGCGAGTCCGGTCCTCATAAAATTCAAGGAATAGGGGCCGGTTTTGTGCCTAAGGTTTTAAATAAAGAAGTTATTGACGAAATTATTACTGTCTCCGATGACGATGCCTTTCATATGGCTAAACGGCTGGCCAAGGAAGAGGGTCTGTTCGTGGGAATATCGAGTGGAGCAGCAATGGTGGCTGCCCTCAAGGTGGCCAAAAAACTAGGCAAGGGAAAGGTTGTAGTGGTGATTCTACCCGATACCGGAGAGCGATATTTCAGCATGGAACAATATTTTGAAGAGTAATGGTTAAAAATGAGTAGATATGACGTGAAAGAGTTAAAAAGTGCAGGAATCATGAAACAGAAGAAGAAAGATTTTTTCTCCTTAAGACTGCAATCCCTGTGGTCTATGTGTAGACGCATGTCCGGCTAAGGCTTTGAGGACGGAGAAGGATAGATTTGTGTACGAAGAACAGGAGTTTCCCGAAATTCTATCCAAAATCTTAAGCTTCGTCACCTAAAAAGTCCCTTTCCACTTTACCATCTTCTCAATCCCTCTTTAATCCAGCACCTTAGGAATAATCATATGAAATTTGGGGGGGAGCTCCAGACCTTTTCCTCTTGACTTTCTAGCCTTTGTTGTGTTAGGAGTATCTATTACATCTTTTTCTTCTTTTCTTGCTCTTAAAAGAGAAGCTTCTTTTAAAGTTTCAAGAGAAGATAAACCATTTAGAATACTTGACGAAATTTATTATGTTTATAGTATGAACCACCTCAAGAGAATATTTGACGAAAATGTCACCTGTGTATAACATCGAGAAAACACCAGACACGAAGGGACAAGTTAGAGATGTTTGAATGCTTAAAAGAAGATATAAAAGTCACCTTTGACCGAGATCCAGCTGCCAGGAATGTGTGGGAGGTGATATTTTGCTACCCAGGTTTACATGCCATTTGGCTTCATCGTCTAGCCCATTTTCTCTGGGCACACCACTTTAAGTTTTTGGGCAGATTAATCTCCCATATCAGTCGCTTCTTAACCGGGATTGAAATTCATCCCGCAGCTAGAATTGGCAGAAGATTCTTCATTGATCATGGTATGGGGGTAGTGATTGGAGAAACATCTGAGATCGGAGATGATGTCTTGCTTTATCAAGGAGTAGTCCTGGGAGGAACTGCCCTGGGGAAGAGGAAACGTCACCCTACCGTAGGTAACTATGTAGTTATTGGCGCCGGGGCCACCATTCTCGGACCGATAAAGATAGGAGACGGTGCTAGGATTGGATCTGGTTCTGTGGTAGTAAAACCGGTTCCACCTAGAGCTACCGTAGTAGGAGTTCCGGGTAGAGTAGTGGAAGCTAAAAAACTTCTGGTAAAGCCATTGATAGACTTAGAGCACGGTAAGCTGCCCGATCCGGTAGCTGAGGCAGTCAATATCCTGGTGAAGAGGATAAGAAAGGTAGAGGAAAAACTGGAAAAATTAGAAGAAAGGCAAGGTCTTATCTTTGCCCATGAAAATAAACCCCAGGCCAAGCCCAGAAATCAGCCATGGTTTTCCCAGGGAGAAGGTATTTAAGCTTATATTGTCTATGCCGATTCAGTAAAAGTTTCATAGGGAAGGCCTGATAGTAAGCATTTTCTGAAAGTGAGACAATGAGGCAAATAGCCCTTATTTTTCTCATCAGTGGTTTTACTTTGGTTACCAGTCAGCCAGGATTTGCCAAAGGAAAATGGGAGGTGGGTCTTCATTATGGTGGCTGGAACTTGAGTTTCTTAGAGTCTTATTTAGAAGATGTCCTAGAGGATACGCTCGGAGATGAGCTCAAAGAAGCAATTATAGAGGAACATCCAGAAAAGTCGGGATTGGAGAGGGACTACCACCAGGACTTTAGTTTAGATTCTACCGGATATAATTTCGGAGTTGAAATTAGATTATATCCTGCAGGAAGAGAAGGCTCTTTTAGTCTAGGGTTGTCGCTAGAAAAGACAGAAATGAGGCTTGATTTGGAAGGGTCAGCCACGGACGAATTTAGTGACGGTAGTTATTTTGAAGGCTTGGGTACGGGTGAATTATTGATAGACCTGATTTCATATCATTTAAGTTTTCGATGGGATATCAAGCCGTCCGGAAAATTCCATCCTTATTTTGGCCTTGGACTTGGCTTGGCTTCTCTACGCGGGTATCTTTCTTATGAGGCTAATGGTGATTTCTATGATGGCGCTACCGGAGAATTTGAGTCTGAGACCTACTCCGATAAGATAGATCTAGGGATTCTGGACCATATTAAGCCCAAACTCACGCCAGTTATTGTTCAGCTTAATATTGGTTTGAAATATAAAATAACCGATGATTTTCATTTCTTAATAGATGCGGGAATCTGGAATGGTTTTCTGCTGAGAGGAGGGGTTGCTTTCAGACTCTAGAATTTATCTCCTGCTGGGGAGCTTAGCGGAAAATGACCCCGGTGGGTCTAAACCAATACCTGGGTGATGAGAGGTTTAAAAATAGAGAAACAATGCTGAAAAAGATTATTTTTCTTACTAGCCTTCTTATGTGGTGTGCGTTTTTTTTCGGAAAAGACGTGAGTTTAGGTTGGTCATCCGGGCTAGGTGAAAAAATTGAACTGGTATACGCATTTCCTGAAAGAACTAACGAGTATAGGGATTTTGATCTTGTCCAGGAAGCTCATTTTAATGCGGTGCTCGACTATATTTTAATGTGGCAGAGCGATGAAGTAATAGAAGACTACCTTGATCTTTGCTACCAATATGGATTTAAGGTCTTTATTCCTTTACCTTACTATGACAAGGAGACGGATTTCCTGAACCGAGCGGAGATAGAAAGACAGGTTAACAAATGGAAATCGCACTCTGCTGTTTATAGCTGGTACATTCTGGATGAACCAGCTTCAAATAGAATCCCTAAAGCCTCCCAGGAGGAGTTCTACAACCTGGTAAAGAGCCTGGACACGAAGCCTGTATCAATAGCAGTTAGAGGCAGCAACTCTGAGGAAAAATGGCAGTCTTATTTTACGGAGAAGGCCTTTGATCTTCTTTTTTTTACCATGTATCCTTACGTAAAAGGAGGTGAAAAAACTGTCAATCTCTATATGAACCTATGTATTACTCGATTTCTATCCCATAAAAAAAGAAACTATCCGGTCATCCCTATTATTCAGGCATTTTACGATAGTAATGAAAGTGATTATTTGAATCCTGCTGGTCATCTCCAGGAAATGTATGAAGTATTTGAAGACTATGACCTGGTTTCTAATGGATTAGCTTTCTATGCCTGGAGGCCAGGGGGAAATCAAATAGGCATTAGAGCCGATACCTCGCTTTATAATGACGTAAAGGAAGTTATCTCCTTGAATGAAAGGACTTCTCCAGGTGATTCGATCACCATCCATCCTAATCCCTGTGATCTTCAAAGAGGACAAGGGGTCAGAATCAGCGATCTTTCTTTAGACTCTCCAGTTATGGTTCGCATTTTTGACGTTGCGGGAAATCTAGTGCGAATCCTGGAGGAAAATGATGAGGTGACTCTGGAGGAAGGATCCAAAATAGCGACTTGGGACGGTACTAACGAAGCCGGAGAGCGGGTTGCCAGAGGGGTTTACCTTGCTTTTGTTACCAGTGAAAAAGGTACAACCATGGTGGGCAAGATAGCTATCCTAAATAAGTGAATTCTGGAGGCCCTTCAGCACGCACACAGAGGTATAAGTGGCCAAAGTTTCCCAGAAGGAGGATTTCTCTTTAAATATCTTGGGGAAGATTCTCATCAAAAGGAAAAAATTGAGTGAGGGAGGAAAATGGAGCTCAGAAGATTGGGCAAGACCGCTCTTGAGGTGTCAGTAATAGGTTTTGGAGGGATCCCTATTCAGAAATTGGGGGGGAAGGAAGCTCGAAGACTGGTTGGACTAGCTCTGGACTACAAAATTAACTTTTTCGACACTGCCCAAGGCTATGGAGACAGTGAAGTTAAGATTGGTGAAGGTATCGAGGGGAGAAGAGAAGAGTGCCTTTTGGCTACCAAATCCCCCTGTCGTAGCTTTCAACAAGCCCTTGAGGATGTGGATGCTGCTCTGAGAAGACTGCAAGTGAAGGTAATAGACCTTTATCAAGTTCATTTTGTAAACGACTCAGAGACGCTGGATCAAGTACTCGGGCCAAATGGCTCCTTGCAGGGACTGAAGAAAGCCAAAGAGGAGGGTAAGATAAATCATATCGGGATCACTGGCCATAATCCTGATGTGTTACTCAGGGCCATCAAGAATGAGGATTTTGAAACAGTTCAGGTGCCCTTTAATATTATTGAGGACGGTCCTGATGAGCGAGCTTTACTAAGATCTGCCAAGGAACAGGAAGTAGGGGTAATCTGTATGAAGCCTTTAGCCGGTGGCGTGATAACTGAACCGGAGCTTTCTTTACGGTGGATACTTGCGCAAAACGTCTCCACGGCGATCCCCGGTATGATTCAACCCGGTGAGGTTAAATCTAACGCTCTCGTAGGCAGGGCGTCGCTTCCTCTATCAGAAAAAGAACTCGAGAAGTTAAAAAAGGTTTGTCATCCTTTAGAGGAGAACTTCTGCCGAAGATGCATGTATTGTATGCCTTGTCCGGAGGGAATCCCCATTTGTCTTATTCAAGAATTAGGAGACAAAGTGAAGGTGCCTCAGGTAAGAGAATTGAGCCGGGATATCTATGCTAGACAAAAGGTCAATGTTGAGGCTTGCACCGAGTGTGGAGAATGTGAAGAAAAATGCCCTTATCATCTACCTATTCGCAAAATGCTCAAAGAAAAACACGGCCTTCTGACCGCCTAACTACTTCTATTTCGAAGCCATCTCTTTTTCATCCAACTAGTTATTATTACCAGCAGGTCTATCCAGAACCAGCTCACAAACCACCAAGCCACCAAGTTATATGGATGGAGAGAATTCGGCTGAGGTTCTGGAATGGGCGCTTCTTTTACCAACGCAGCTTGCATCAGTCCCATGTTGATCAAGAGAAATACAAAACAAATACAACTAAAAATACTCAATTTCATCCAAGACTTGTTAAGAATCAGGCCTATTTTTACCCCGGTAGAGGAGATGAGCCAGCTCGTGGAAAGAAGGTAGATAGTGAATTCTAAACTTTTGGGAGGTAGTATTTCGGGTGGGGAAGGTAAGGGTGTAGTACCCAGGATATAAAATACGATAGCTCCACCTACCAGGCTGACTATTCCTACTATTCTCCAGAACATGGGATCCTTGATTCGTTCCTTATACTTCATATTTCTTGTCTTCTCTCGTCAAGATTTATCCGCCGAAACCACCTATAAATCCATTCGTTGGCAAGCTTACGATTTTCACATGCTTCTAGCTCAACCTTTTATTCATCATTTCTTGGTTATGATACCACAAATTTTAGATTTTGAAAGGGGGCTATTGGCTTGATAGGACTAATTGACAGGGGAAGGCTTATAGTGTATCATGAAATAAAGAGAGTCTCAAAATTCTAGTAGTTAAAAACTAAGGAAGAAATTTCCTTAAATACTGAAGGAGGAGCAAAATGCCGATAGGCCCATCGGTCCCATTTTACCTTTTAGCTTTATTCTGGGCGGTCAGATTGGTGGTAATATCTTTTCTTTGCACATTTTTAGGCTGGCTAGGAATAAGGATACTGGATGCCTTAACTCCCAGAATTCATGAAAGAGAGCGTATAGGAAAGGATCCAGTTTCTGTGGGGCTCTTTATCGCAGGGTTTACCATCTTCATTGGTCTTGTCATTCACGGCTCATCCACAGCTCCCATAGCTATCGGCGGATCATTGATTCAGAGTTTGATGGGATTTAGGAGGCTGGCTTTGATAAGTCTCGGCTTCTTTGTGAGCCTTCTCATTTTCCTTGCCTTATTCAATATACTTAACAAATTAACCCCCAAAATCCCCTTTCTCAGTATTAAAGATAACTCTCTAGCCGTGGGGATTTATGTATTTGGTTATCTGGTATTTCTGGGAATCATATTACATGCAGCTCTGACCATGTCTTTGTAAAATAAAATGAGGGTAAAGATAATTTTATTGGGTATAGCGGGGTGGGTCTTTCTAGCCTCGCCAACTCAGGCTGTCGAGGAAATTTTCTATAAAAAAGATAACCAGATCTATGATTCCTGGAGTATCTGCCGGACAAGAGCTGAAGGTGTTGATGGTTTTTTTCAAGTTACTAAAAAAGGATTTCGCCCCATAATAGCTTTTGAGAGCTTGGGTAAAAACAGTGATCTTGCCTATAAATATGGAAAGGAATTTTTAGCAAAATATCCCGATTCTTACCAGAGGGCGGAAAAAATATTTCGCTTTGCCAGAGATGGAGTCAGCTACACCAGCGATCTCGATCAATTTGGGTATGGTGAATTTGCCCTCAATGCGGATGAGCTAGTGGCCAGAATAGAGAAGGGTAATGCCCGGGGAGACTGCGAGGACTTCGCTATTCTTCTGGCCACCATGTATAAGGCAGCCGGCTATCGCTCTGCTATAGTTCTTGTCCCGGGTCATGCGGCTGCGATTGTTTATTTGCCGGGATATCGAAAAGCCAATGCTACTCTCAAATTTTATGGCCAATCCGGTTGGATCTGGGCTGAAGCCACGGGAAGGTCAAACCATCTCGGATGGGCTCCCTCCAAAGCTTTGCAAGGTAAAGCAATTGCCTACGAGATCAGAGCCGTTGAGGATCTAGCCCAACAATCGATACCGAAGAATGAAATTGTTCGGGTAAGAAGAAAAATTACTCCTCTAGCTATCTCTCCTTTCTTTTTCATCCTACTTCTCATGTGGATACTTCCTCTTCTAAGTAGAATCTTTATGGTGATAATGAGAAGGAAAGCCTAGAAGAAAGATTTAATGCGACCACTTGACAAAAAAAGGTTTGCTAACATAATAATAATTAGGTAGGAAGTTGGATCTTTGGCAAAAAGAAAAAGCTAAAAATAAGGCCAGAAGGAGGTGAGAAGCAGGTAGGCCGTTAGCTAGGGAAAAAGAAAGTTTCTCTGAATAAAGAAGGCGTGAAACAATTGAGTTTCTTCAAAGAGGAACTTTCAGAGAAAGAGTGAACCAAGTCGAAAGGAGCGAAGGCTCATGTATAAAAGGCTCATTTTTGTGTCTTTGATAAGTTTTTGTTTGCTCCTATCAACGGCGCTTGTGGCAACCGGTGAAAAAGTAGATTTCACAGGAAGAACGATTGCCGTAATGGTCGAGGGCACGCACGTACCGGTAGTCGATGCCTGGAAGCCTCTGTGGGAGCGGGAAACTGGTGGTAAAATCAACGTCATTGTGGTTCCCTATGCAGGTATCAGTGATAAGCTGTGGATTGAGTTCACAAGCAAGAGCGGCACCTTCGATACTGCTGCTATCCCCTCCAGCTGGTTGGGAGATGTTGCCGGTGGGGGTCATGTTGTCGAGTTGGATCCCCTATTCACAAAATACGGCTACCCTGACTGGGATGATATTCTCCCGGCAATTAAGGTAATCACCAGATGGGCAGGCAAGACAGTCGCTTTCCCATACGATGGGGATAACCACATGACCTACTATCGGAAAGATGCTCTTGAGGTCCCTGAGTACCAAGAGAAATTCAAGCAGAAGTATGGCTATGATTACCATCTGCCGCCTAAAGATTGGACTGAAGTTCGCGACATCTCGGAATTTTTCAATGGATGGGACTGGGATAACGATGGCGAGATCGAGTACGGGGTTGCCTTTATCGCCCAACAGAAGACACAGGCCATGTGGGAGGTTCTCAACCTTGTTGCTCAATATGCCACCAAGGCTGGTCCACCCAGCAACACCACCTCAAACATCTTCTTCGATGCCGATACCATGGAGCCACTCTGCAATACCCCCGGCTGGATCGAAGCTTTCAGAAGGATTCAGGAGCTTACGAAATTTGCACCTCCAGGACTTTTGGGGTATGGGTACGCTGAGTTCCGGTACGCTTACGTTTCCGGCATTGCAGCTTTAGGATTTGACTGGGGAGATGTGGGAATCATGGAGCAGTATCCGGATGAGTACGGCTCCGTGGTGAAGGGTAAGCTCGGCTATGGACCTCTTCCCGGGGCCAGGAAATACTGGGATCACGTAAACAACAAATGGGTCCAGGAGGATCACCAGGTTAACTTCCTTAACTTTGGAGGATGGGTCTGGATAATTCCCAAGGCCTCAAAAAATGTGGATATGGCCTATCACTGGGTAACCTACATTACCAACCCCGATCGGAGTCTCTTGGATGCCTGCGGTATTCACGGCTATACCGGTGTTAACCCATACCGTAAATCTCACTTTGATCCAGGGGTCCTAGGCCTCTGGGAAAGGGGAGGTTGGGACCCTGACGCGGCAAAGGGCTATCAGAAGGCAATCGTGGACATCCTGACCGATCCATACGCGGTAACCGACCTCAGGATACCTGGAGGAGAAAAATACTACGACGCCCTTGATACCCGCCTTGCTGGAGTATTAGCGCTAACAACAACTCCAGAGGATGCCTGCGCTGCCCTTTATGATGATTGGGTCAGGATTACGGATGAATACGGCAAGGAAGATCAGCAGCGCTACTACCGAGAATCTCTTGGTCTAAAATAGGACAGGACAGAGCTCGAAGAGTTCCTTTACCTGGTCCCGGATTCGTCTGGGACCAGGTAAATCAATTATGAGCGAGGGGTATTTAGGATTTCATGAAGTGTAACCCGCGCATTTATCATGTAAGTCAATATCCGTAGAAAACCTGAAAGGCTATTACGAGCGGAATTGAAATACGCATACCGTAAAGACATCATAAAGTGGTTTTTTCTTCTACCCTGCCTTGCTTACCTTATTGTAATGGCTATCTTCCCCCTAACCTGGTCACTTCGCCTGTCTTTCACCAAGTGGCTGGCAACAATAATGGAAAACCCTGAATGGACAGGTATCACTAATTTTCGGGACATCCTGCTTAGAGACCCCAGGTTTTGGCATGCCCTGTGGTTTACGGTTCGTTTTGTCTTCTTGGCTGTGGTAATTCAACTGGGTATAGGTCTGGGACTAGCTCATCTTCTCCACAATAATTTTCGAGGGCGAAACTTTTTCCGAGTTCTATTCCTTATCCCCATGGCCTGCCCTCCCATAGCAGTAGCCTTCCTATGGAAAATGATGCTTCATCCTGACATTGGAATCATAAATACCGCTCTTCAGACAATCGGGCTTGCCAAGGTAAAGTGGACTACATCTGTTGTTGTTGCGCCGTTCACAATCGTAATGGTTGATGTTTGGGAGTGGACGCCCTTTATGTTCCTGGTACTTTTCGCTGCCTTTCAAGCTCTTCCGGTTGAAATCTATGATGCTGCAGCTGTAGACGGTGCTTCAAACTTCCAGGTTTTTCGAAAGATTACTTTTCCCTTAGTTGCACCGGTTATTGTAACCATTGTCCTTATCAGGATTATTGATGCGTTTAAACTTTTCGAGCTTATCTTCGGTATTACCAGTGCTGGTCCGGCGAATGCTACAGAAGCCCTCTCATTTTATGTGTATCTTACAGGAATAAAGTGGATGAACCTGGGAAAAGGATCGGCCATGTCATGGATCTTTCTCCTCATCGTACTAGGCATATCATTAATTCTATTATCCCGACTTAGGAAGAAGATTTAGAGGTAGCCCGTGGACAATCAAAGAAATGAACGCAGAAATCTGAAACGGCTGCGAAGGATAGAGCTTGGAACGCAAAAAAGATCCCCACTTGGTCGGACCATTTTGTGGCTGATAATAGCAGTTTTCACAATCTGGACCATGTTTCCAATCTTCTGGGCGGTAATCACCTCCTTCAAGTATACAGGGGATGCGTTCAACCCGACTTTCATTCCCTGGGTACAGTTCAAACCGACTCTACAGGGTTGGCATTTTGTATTCATAACCGCGGGAGAGAGAACGCTGAGGTCTCTAAAGAACTCTATCCTCATTGCTTCCTGTTCGAGTGCCTTAGTGCTTCTGCTTGGAGCTTTTGCGGGCTACTCGTTGGGTCGGTTCGTATTCAGAGGTTGGAAAAACAAGGATATTGCAGTCTGGATTCTTTCGAATCGGATGTTCCCTCCAGTTGCGGTGCTGATTCCTTATTTTCTCTTCATGAGAACCTTAAGACTTTTGGACAACCCTCTTGCCATCATTATGGCACATACGGTCTTGAACCTTCCTCTTGGTGTATGGTTAATGATGGATTTTTTCAGGGATCTCCCTCGGGATTTGGAAGATGCGGCTTTCATAGACGGTTGTTCACATTTGGGAGCTTTCTTTCGGATTGCGCTTCCCCTAGTAGCTCCAGGTTTGGTTGCAGTTTATGTTCTGTCCTTCATCTTTTCTTGGAATGAGTTCATCTTCGTTTTGGTGCTCGGTTTCCACAAGGCAACTACCATTCCTATTCTTATCGCAGGAGCTCTCACCTCTAAGGGTCTTGAGTTCTGGAAAGTGGCCTCATTCTCCCTCATAGGTATTATTCCCGTGGTGATTTTGACAACGTTTCTATCAAAATTCCTTGTTCGCGGACTTACCTTTGGGGCAATCAAAGAATAGATTTGGTCATACCATTGACACCTTCCGTGGCATGATATACGGGAGGTAATGTCACGCCATATTCAGGTTATGATGCAGGTCCTGGTGACTTTGAAAAGAGAGGCGAATCCATGCCAAACGGTGGATGGGAAAGAGTTATACAGAAGCTAGAAGTTTCATCTCTTACAGAGAAACAATTGGCAAAGACTATAGACCATGCTGTTCTCAAACCGTCCTCTACTGAAGTACAGATTAAAGAGGGCTGTAGCATCGCTTTGAAATACAAGGTCGCCGCGATCTGTGTCAATCCTTGCTATGTAAGACTCTGTGCCGACATTTTGAAAAACTCTGAGGTAAAAGTAGATGCGGTGATTGGTTTTCCTCTGGGAGCAAATGCTCCTGTAATGAAGAAGGCTGAGGCACAACGAGCTGTAGAAGATGGCGCTGCGGAGCTTGATATGGTCCTTAATATTGGAGCTTTGAAAGAAGGTGACTACAAGTATGTGCGTGAAGAGATTCAACAGGTGGTGGAAGCCGGAAGAGGTGCTCTGGTGAAAGTAATCCTGGAGACGTGTTACCTGAATGAGCACGAGAAGATCGAGGCATGCAAGCTGGCGGAAGAAGCGGGGGCTCATTATGTCAAAACCTCGACCGGTTTTGGTCCCGAAGGGGCTAAGGTCGAAGATATAAAATTAATGTATCGGACAGCAGGTCCTCGTCTCGGTGTCAAGGCATCCGGTGGAATCCGTGGGTTAAGTGATGCTCTGGCCATGATTGAAGCGGGAGCAACCCGTCTAGGAACAAGTGCTACTCAGACTATTATGGAAGACCGGGTTTCCAGGAATTATAAATGAATTTTACCTCACAGTTAACTGGCACCGTTTGCTTTTGTTAATAAGAATATTTGTGTTGCTTTTCTTGATTTATTAAACAGAGAGGCTATAATTTTTTTACCACAGATAAAAAGGAGGAAGACGTGCAGTACCGATTTCTTGGGGATACCGGGCTGAAGGTTTCTGAGCTTGTCCTCGGGACACAGACATTCGGCTGGGGCGCAGACGAGAAAACCGCGCACGCCATGGCAGATCTGTTTGTGGGGGCGGGAGGTAATCTTTTCGACACCGCTGATATATACAATAACGGGGTAGCA
>Ga0209977_10000091_pt1 | contig 32365 bp, 41 predicted proteins | sample SumtaG_2_FD_183113 | JGI IMG/M metagenome (GOLD analysis project Ga0209977, IMG submission 183113) | Deep subsurface microbial communities from Indian Ocean to uncover new lineages of life (NeLLi) - Sumatra_00607 metaG (SPAdes) (version 2) | ecosystem: Environmental > Aquatic > Marine > Oceanic...
GACAACGGTGGCGCAGAAGCGATATATGGCTATCTTCTAACACGTGATCTCGCGCACTTTAACCCGAAGGGTATGGCCCCCATGACAGGAGCTAAACAAGACATGATTGAACTGACGCACACCACACTAGATCTCTGGGTTCAGCAGTTAATAAGTGACCCAGAGTCAGTGCTGGTCGCAGGGCATAGCGAAGTTGATGGTATGGTCGCCACCGCAAAAGAGCTCTTGTGGTTATATAAGGAAGGTCATGTGCGGCTGTGCGACTTAGATAGAGCTGAAGTAAATGGAATGAATAGAGCATTAAAGAATGCTCGGGTTGAACTCGCTAACAATGGGAATAAGATTAAGGTGGCTGGCTACCCGGCTCGTTATTTCATTATCCGGCCCACGCCACCGAATGTCCTTAACTGGACCGCTCTAGCGAACGATAGGGTCTTTTGGCAACGATTAGTAGCCAGCGAGCAAGGAAATAGTAGCCAGAGCGATGGTGCTGGCTACCCCGATAAGAATACGAAGTATTAGGCCAGCCGTGGCCTGACGCTATTCAGGTAGCCAGAGTAGCCAGAGTAGCCAGGAATATACTATCCCCATACACACGCACATAGATTCTAATATGATATACTGCCCCGTTATGTCGGCTGGCTACTCTGGCTACTTGGCTACCTAGGTCATTCTGTCCCCTGTAAGGGAATCTACACGACCAAACACAGAAGCGGAAGCGCCTCGCTCCCCATCCGATCGGGGGAACCGATTTCCCGCATGTCAAAAATCGCTTAGGAGTCTGCGATATCCACGATTTCGTTGATTTCAAGGAGAAGCGAAGTCAAAATCTGGGGATTTCTGTATTTACATAATAAAAATTATGTAAAATTAACATAATGCCCGTATTATGTAAAATTTACATAATATGGCTGGTTTTACATAATTTATTATGTAAAATGGCACACTTGTTGCCACGGCAAAAACCATGCCATTTTACATAATAATTATTTTGCGTATTATGTAAAAACGGCCACACTTGGCTTACCAAAGTTATATAATAGCCCCACGCTGTACTAATGCAGCGCAACTAGCTAAAGGTAAAGTAACATGGCTAAAACAGCAGTAATAGCGGTTAACCCTAAGTTTAAGGGTAATTACCGTGGCGCACGTGCCGCGTGGCAAGGCACAATGGCCGGGTTTGTTGGTAAGCCCGTTGCCGCATTTGCGGCCCATGTAACGGCTAACCCGCCCAGTATGCCCACTAAAGGCAAGCTGGCAGGCAAGCCAGAACCGGTAGCCGGGTGGGTTAGCTTTTTAACCCAGCCCAGCACCAAAAACGGCCAAACCCCTGCGTTTATACTAAAGTAGGGTAAAGCAAAGTAACCCCGGCTTACCTTAATGGGCCGGGGTTATTTTACATAAGATAATTTAACATAATATAGCGATATCTATTTAACATAATAACAAGATATCTATTTAACATAATGCGGGCTGCATTATGTAAAACGATTACATTATGTTAAACGATTACATTATGTTAAATGACCTGGGTTATGTTAAATGACGATATATTATGTAACACCCCCCGATGACTTACCCCAACATCTACCCATACATCTACTCCTGCCACAGCCAGAAAATGACTATGTGAGCTCCTCACGGAGGGCTTGCAATTCGGTACCCAGAGGGCGTATAATTCTGACCTATGAGTAAAGAACAAACGGTTCAACAGTTCATTCCTGCTGAAGATTACAAGGACACCGAGCAGGAAGAGACCCAGCGCGTCTACGAGGATCCTAAGCCTTACAGTGACGTTGCTGAAGACTGCAAGGAGTTGACCAAGCTTGCGACCAGTGGTAATGGTGTCAGTAGGATATCCGTACCGCGCGAGCTGCAAAGAAAAAGAGTAGTCAACGCCTTCCAGGATGCCTTTGAGCTTATAGGCGGCGTCCCCCGTCTGGCACACTGGGCTGACCAATCTCCGTCGGCCTTTTATAAGCTCTACGCACGGTTACTCCCCACAACCGCTCAACAGCAGCTTGAGCATAGTGGGGAGATAATCGTTAAACATGTCTTACCGAGGGGTCCCCTCGATGAGCAAGAGTAATGCCTGCTAAGACAGAGAAACAGAGGCGAGCGATGGCCGCAGCAGCCTCAGGAAATTCAACGCTGGGCATCCCAGCTAGTGTCGGGAGAGAGTTCATGGGATACGGAAACAAGCCAAAGAAATCAACGGGTGGAACGGTCAGCGGGGCTGTCGGTTCTAACACAGAGTACCGGCACGACAAGGTTAAGAAAAAGCGCAACCCGACTACTCGTGGGGCCAAGCAGAAAGCTCTTACCAAAGGTCTCCGTCGCAACGGAGATATGAGGTACTGACATGGCAGAAGAAGAGGAAAAAGGTTGGTTCGCAGAAATTATATCTGCCTTCGGGGACGATGGGGATGAGGCGAGCCCGAGAGAGCGGGAAATGGTCGTTGCCCCGATTCCTAAGCCTCCAGTATTTACGCAGGGAGAAGATGAATCCAATATGGATTTCGCGTTGCGTAAGAAAAGGGAGAAACGAGCTTACGACAAACTCCTGCGGGATATGGAGGCCTCCCCCGAGAATTACATGGTTCCAGCAGCGGCGGCTGAGGCTGAGGCTACTGAGGAGATCTCCCGGTATAATCGTAAGCAACAGTTGGACTTGCTGGAGAAGGAACAAGGTTCACAGTAATGGCGGATGCGTTCCAAAAAGGGCTCCCGTTAGATAATGTCTACGTCATAAAGACAGCAGATGATTTGCCCCAGGAACTGAGCCAGTGGACGCTCTATCATTTACTGTACGATCCTGGCGCTGGAGTCGGGCTTTATTATTCTCCTGATGGCCTTGCTCTTACGAGGTTAGCTTCAGGTGGAGGTGGCGGAGGGGTTACCTCTTTTGAAGGTAGGGTGGGAATAGTCACAGCGATTGCTGCGGACTATGCGGGGTTCTACGTAGACTCCTTTAATGGGCGCACAGGAGCTGTTGTTCCACTAGTTGCTGACTACGCTGGGTTCTATATGGATTCTTTTAATAGTAGGACAGGAGCAGTTCTTCCAATCATCGATGACTACGAGGCTTTCTTTCTACAATTAGCTGCTCCATTGGGGCCTCCTCTTTTTGGTGCTCAAAGTGTTGCAACAGAGGTGACATTTACTGAGCAATGTGAGTTTACTAGTGGTGACGGACTTAAACTTGGGCCGAGTTGTGAGTTAGAATTACGGAATGCCGCGGATGATACTACATTCTTTATACAGCATACGAATTTCTTTTGTAACTGGGGACTGGCTGGTGTCAACTTCCAAGATATATTCTTTGATTTCACCAATAGCTTTACTCATTTCCGGTTTGGTGCTCCACTTTTCTTACGAGAGTTATCAGCAGGAGTAAGTAACCCCTCTACTTATGGTCAACTTTGGGTTAAAGATGATGACCCAAACAAATTAAGATACACTGACGGTAATGGCGACGAATGGACTGTTGATCTTACCCCAGTATAGGAGAAAATAATGGCCCGCAAGACCCCGAAAGAGAAAAAAGTTAAGAATGGCAAGATTGAGGTCACTGGGGAGCCAGAAGTATTTGATAGATTCTTTGCAGAAAAGCGTCGAGACAAACTTCAGGACCGGTTGGTACGAATTACGGCGCAGAAGGCAGAATTTGAGGATGAAATCCTTAATGTGACAGATGATATCGCTAGTTGGGATGCGGTAATCGCACAACTGCCATGAGTAAACAGATTGAGGTATATTATGAACCACGGCCAGCCTTCTTGCCCTTCCACGCACGTCAAGAACGATGGGCGTGTATCGTCTTTCACAGACGAGGAGGAAAGACGGTTGGTTGCATCAATGATATACACACACGAGCGCTCTATACTGCTAAAAAGAATGCGAGGTACGCTTACATCGCACCGTTCTACCGACAGGCTAAGGACGTTGCGTGGATGTACCTTAAAGATGCCACACAAGATTCGGCGGTCAAGGTAAAAGAAAGTGAGTTGTCAGTTGAATTGTTCAATGGGGCCAAGATCACCTTGTATGGTGCAGACAACCCCGACGCGCTACGTGGCCTCTACCTTGATGGGGTTATCCTGGATGAGTTCGGTGACTGCCGACCGAGCCTGTGGGGGGAGGTTGTGCTCCCCACGCTTGCTGATAGAAAAGGATGGGCTGTCTTTATTGGGACTCCGAAAGGCAAGAATCATTTTTGGCAAGTGCGAGAGAGGGCAAAGAAAGAAAAGAATTGGTTCTACCTTGAAGTTAAGGCCAGCGATCCGGGGTGTGTCCTCCCCGAGGAAGAGCTTGCTGAAATGCGAGCCCAGATGTCCGAGGCACAGTATGAACAGGAGCTTGAGTGCTCCTTTGAGGCAGCAGTACTAGGAACATACTATGCTAAACAGATATCGCTTATGGAGTCTGGCCGCATTGATGGCAAAGCGGGAGAACCTCAAATTGGAATTTACAAGCACGATATCGACTTTCCAGTTTCAGTTGCTCAAGACATCGGGTACAGTGATTCAAATGCAATTTGGTTCTGGCAACACAGACCCGACGGTATTGCGGTTATTGACTATGAAGAGCATCACGGAGAGGCCCTGCCCTTCTACTTTGAACTTTTAAGGAATAAACCATATGACTACGAAACTATCTGGTTACCTCACGACGCTAAGGCAAAAAGTCTTCAAACTGGCCGCACCACTGTTGAACAGTACCTTGCTCAAGAAGATGACGACGGAAACGGAGAGTTCCCGATTCGTATTGCTCCTCGTGTTGACGTACAGCACGGTATTGACGCTGTTCGCTTTATACTGCCTCATTGTTACATAGACCAAGCGAACTGTGGTGAAGGAATTGAGGCATTACGAGCATATAGGAGGCGCTACGATGAGATAACTAAAGCCTTCAGCGCCAAACCACTCCATGATTGGAGTTCAAATGGGGCTGATGCCTTTAGATATTTTGCTCTAGTAGCTAAAGAGAAGATTGAAACCCGTTCTGTACATCAAATTGTGCAAGATACTATCTACAAACCTCCGGGAATTACTCTGGAGGCCCTATTTCAGGACCGGGCAATGCGAAAACCCCGATTTAATAGGCAACGAGTATGACTACTAATGAACAGCAAGCCCCGCTAGGGACTGGAATATCCTCAATTAAAACCAGCAGGGAGTTTAAGAACACTCCGACGGGTTGGTACAAGAGGTGGGACGCTGAAATGGTCGCTGCCAACAAGCGAATTCGCAAATGGCATAAGCAAGGCGACAAAATACAGGCTCGTTATGCCGATCGAAGAGGTATGCAGGGGAGCCGAGGGTACGCTACAGACGAGGTTGGGGCCGGTGGAAATATGTTTCGGGTCAACCTTTTCAATGCAAATGTCAACACCCAACGCTCAATGCTCTATGGTTCCACGCCAAAAGTTGATGTTACCCGACGATTTGCAGATGCAGATGACGACGCGGCGCGGGTGGGTTCACTTATCCTCAATCGTTTACTGAACACTAGTATTGAGGCTAGTGGTGACGATTACAAATCGTGCCTTCAGTATAGCTTAGATGACCGTCTCCTCCCCGGCCTCGGCATTGCGCGTGTCCGCTATGAAGTGGATATGAAGAAAATAGAGCACGAGGAGATTATTGGGGATGATAACGTGGTGCAGGCCGAGGCTTACACTGAGGAGATAATTGAAAATGAGTCCGCCCCGGTTGACTACGTGCATTGGGATGATTTCCGGTGGGGATGGGCGCGTACATGGAGTGAAGTACCGTGGATCTCCTTCCGTTCGTTCCTGACTAAAGATCAGGCTACAGTAAGATTTGGTGCAGAGTTCGCTAAGCAGCTTCAATATAAGAATAAGAGTATTGGGGAACTAGTTGAAAAACGCCTAACTTCTGAAGAAACAGCAGATGCGTGGGACAGGGCCGAAGTATGGGAGATATGGGATAAGAAAACTAAGTGTGTCTTCTGGTGGTCCAAAGGATTTGAGCGCATCCTGGATAAAAAGAAAGACCCTCTGAAATTATACGGGTTCTGGCCTGTGCCAGAGCCTATGCTCGCTAACTGCGTCTCGAATCTGCTCTTGCCGCAGCCGGACTTTGCCATCGCCCAGGATCTCTACAATGAAATTGACGAATTGGAGACACGGATTGGCATCATAACGACTGCGGTGAGGGTAGTTGGAGTTTACGACGAAGCCAACGATGGCGTCAAGCGTATGCTGGAGGAGGGCTTTGAGAATGACTTGATTCCAATGAAGAATTGGGCGCAATTCGCTGAAAAGGGCGGTATGGACGGGCAGGTTGATTGGCTCCCCATTCAGGATATCGTACAAGCCCTTGAAAAACTGGTTCAGCAGCGCTCCGATGCAATGGCCCTCCTGTATGAGGTCACAGGGATGTCCGATATTATCCGTGGAGCATCAGGACCAGCTAGAGAATCAGCTACTGCTGCTGAGGGTAAGAAAACCTTCGCTTCTATACGCATACAGGCTCTACAAGAGGACTTCGCACGGTTTGCCAGTGATCTTATGACACTGAAAGCTGAGATTATCTGTAAGCATTTTGAACCTAAAACTATCTTAAAGGACTCTAATATACAGCGCACACCTGATGGACAGGATCAGGAATTAGTTCAGTCAGCTATGGCACTTTTGAAGGAGCCAGAAGAGGCTGCATGGCGCATTGAGGTCCGACCAGAGTCAGTGGCTATGGTGGATTATGATAAGATGCGACAGGAGAGGGGTGAATTTATTACTTCTGTTTCTACTTTTATGCAATCAGCCGCACCTCTGGTACAGATGGATCCCAATGCTACTCCCACACTTGTTGAGCTACTCAAATGGGCAGTCGCAGGGTTCAAGGGTAGCCGTGAGATTGAGGGTACACTTGACAGGGCTATTGAGGCTATGCAGAAAGCTCAAGAACAGGAGCAAGCACAGCCAGATGATGAGCCTAGTGAGGCTGAACTGGAGATGCAGCGGTCCCAGCAGGAGCACCAGCAGGATATGGAGCTTCAAGCTTCCAAGCATCAGCAGTCCATGCAAGAGCTACAGGCCAAGCATCAGGCAGATATGCGGGAAGCGCAGGCAGAATTCCGACAAGAAATGAAGAAGATACAGGCCGAAATGCTGGCGGCGATACAAGAGGAGATAGCTCAGTCGCAGGCAGCAATGGTGCAGGACGATCGCGAGACAGAGAATACCCTGAAAATAAAGAAGACACCGCAAGCACCGACTCCAGGATCATCCAATGGGGCGTAGGACATGGCGGTGGATTCACGGCGTTAAGACAGAGGTTACTCCGTCTAATAACCCCCTCGGGGATGACTTGCGGTTTGAGTCGCCTTTCGTTAGCCCTGTTGATGGTACTTTAATTCGTAGTAAGCAGGATTTGCACGACCATAACCGTCGGAATAATGTTGAACAAACATCTGACGGACACATGCAGGACTGGCAGAGCAAAGCAAAGGAGCGTGAAAACTTCTTGGGTGGCAGGACTGGAAAAGAAGAACGAGTAGAGGCTATAAGAGAGACCCTCTATAAATTAGGAGAAAGACCATGACCGGTGATACAATGCGTGAGGCTATGGAGGCTGCATTTGATGAGGCTAACAATGAAGAAGAGCAAGAAGAAGCAGGGGGATCCCCACCGGAGCCCGAGGAGTCCGTGGGGGTTGCCGAAACCGGCGAAGAAGCCGAAGCCGAAGCAGTTGTCGAAGACGAACTCGGACCAGTTGTTGAACCAGAAGGTGAGGGAGCGGAACCGCTTCCTGTTGAAGCCGCTCCCGAAGGGGATGCTCAGCCTCTTGGAGGAGATACGACAGCGCCCGTTTCCTGGACTCCGGCAGCGCGGGAGCATTGGGCAGGGATCCCTTCAGAAGCCCAAGCTGAGATCGTTAAACGGGAACAAGATATTGCACGAGGACTTCAGCAGGCTTCCGGGCATAAACGAGTCGCTGATGAATACTACAAGACGGTAGCTCCGTTTCAGCAGTATATTCAGGCGGCTAATTCAACTCCGGCTCAGGCCATTACTGAGCTTATGACAACTGCCGCGCAGTTGACGATGGGCTCCCCCACTAAGAAAGCAGAGGTAGTCAAAAATATCATTGCTGAGTATGGGGTTGACATCACTATGCTGGATACTATGTTGGCTGGTGAACCAGTAGCAGAGGATCCTAATGCTCCATTACTCGCTTCTATTGATGAGCGTTTAGCGCCGATCAATGATTTTATGGGGACAGTACAGCAAGGACGCCAGGAGCAGGCTCAGGAAGTAAATCAAGATGCAGCTACTGAGCTAGGGACTTTCCAGCAGAACCATTCTGAGTTCTACGAAGATTTACGAGAGGATATGGCCGATCTTATGGAAATGGCTACTAATCGGGGGCGTGAGATGAGTTTAGAACAGGCATATGAACATGCAGCTAACGCTCACCCTGAAATTGGGCCTATCCTAAAACAACGAGCAGCGGCTGAGGCTGGCAAGTTAGACCCAGCGACAGCAGCAGCGAAGAGGGCCGCAGCATCTAGTATTCGTGGATCGGCAAATAGCGGAGGAGAATTGCAGGCTGATCCGGGCGATATGAGAGCTACAATGACTGAATTGTGGGATGATGCAGCAGGTGATGTAGGTCACGGATAGCTTGCATTTCACACCTTGTATATGTTACCCTAGCTGGGAACTAGGAACTCCCAGCCTCAGCGCAGATTCCCCAAGTTGGCAGAAAATATTCTTTTCACATCAAGCCATGGAGGAATCATAAATGGCATTCCCAAATGTTAGCGATATTATTGCTACTACGATTGAGAGTCGTACGCGCAAGATTGCTGACAACGTAACCGCGAACAACGCCCTGCTGAGTAAGCTCAGTATGAAGGGCAAGATCAAGCCGGCTTCCGGCGGTACAAAGATCTTGCAGGAGCTCAGTTTTGCTGAGAACTCCAATCAGGGCTGGTACAGTGGCTACGACCTTCTGCCTGTGGGTGTCTCGGACGTACTCAGTGCTGCTGAGTACGATTGGAAACAGGCAGCGGTCCCCGTTGTCATCTCGGGCCTGGAGATGTTGCAAAACTCCGGCCGGGAGCGCATGATTGACCTTATGGAAGGTCGGTTAGGCGTAGCAGAATCAACCATTGCAAATCTCATCAGTGACGGTCTGTATTCAGACGGTACTGGCTCAGCGGGCAAGGAAATAACCGGCCTTGACGCAGCAGTACCGGTTGACCCTACAACCGGAACTTACGGCGGCATTGACCGCGCTACATGGACCTTCTGGCGCTCGCAAGTGCAGACGGTCACCATCACAGCGGCAAACGTCCAAACCACAATGAACACCCTCTGGTCATCCCAGGTCCGTGGATCAGATCGTCCAGACTTACTCCTGATGGATAACCTCTTCTGGGGAATCTATGTTGCCAGCCTTCAAGCACAACAGCGATTCAACTCCCCCGATGTAGGCAACCTCGGGTTCCCTACCCTGAAGTTCATGGACGCTGATGTAGTCCTGGACGGCGGAATTGGCGGTTTCGTACCGGCAAGCACGATGTTCTCGCTTAACTGCGATTATATCTTCTACCGCCCACACAGCGACCGGAACATGGTCCCGCTCTCCCCGAACCGTCGGTACAGCACGAACCAAGACGCAGAAGTGCAGATCTTGGCATGGGCTGGCAACCTGACGACCAGTGGCGCTCGGTATCAGGGTCGTATCAACGGCGCGTAAGGGCTAACGCTTCAGTCGGGGCTTCGGCCCCGGCCTTTTTCAGGAGATTGAAGTATGAATCGCCCACTTTCAGACATTGTTGTTCCTGCAAACCCCAATGTGGAGGGAGTAGGCTCTGGTATGGAAGGTGGAAGTTGTCAGGTCCCCATTGGTTATGCGACTAACGTCCCAGATCCAAAGGTCACTGATTTTCCACAGATCACTGTTGATCCCATCCAGATGCAATACCTCGGTTGGGGTGGCGACAGTGTTGAGCCGGGTCAGGAAACTGCCGATATTGTTGATGCCTTCTTGGTGGATTATGAAGGTGCTGACTTTAACGACACTCCTGTCGTCTTTACGGTAGCGGATCAAATCGCAGCCCCAGGAGCAGTATTTGATACTGTTTCAGGCGCGATCAATGATTCGGAGTTTACCGTACAAGTCGGCGAATGGCTCACTGGCGCTGTTCCAGTATAAGGAGTTGGGAGGGGATGGTTTCCCCTCCCCATTCTTATGCCGCATATCAACGGTACGCTAGTCAATGACTTTGGCGAGGTTCAGAATAACCTCGTTGCTGCGACTTTCAATCCACTTCCGACTAATGTTAACATCAATGGAACTTTACACGATGTTGATGGGCGTATGTACACGACCACTGACCCGAACCAAGGTTCCACTGATGTGCTCATTAACGGCATAAGACACACCAATTCTGGTATTAGATATCTTGATCAGGTTGGTCCTTTTATATCATGGCCTGAAGGCTTTAGCGTCACAGTTGATGGGCGTCAAAGTGCTGTTTCGGGCCCACAAGTGAATGTTATTCGTGGAATTGCTGTCACAGGTGGGGGAGGTATGTCAGTTGAGAATCTTCCTGGTGGTCCTGGTGTGAGTAATTGGCAATTAGAAGGATCAACTGACTCTTGGGCCACTGAAAGTGGCGGAGTTTGGTTAACGGAGGCTCCATAGTTATGGCCGATCTTAAAATTTCAGCAGCGACCCCTAATCCAGCTCCAGCGGGGACCGATAATTTTGCAACGGACAAATCCGGAGCTGATTTCAGAACCTCGCTAGCTCAGGTCAATGCTTTCATTCTTGCTAGTGCAGGCGATGTATTCAAGGTTGGTACTCCTGCTAATACCGAAGTAGGTGTATGGACTGGCGATGGCACGATTAAAGGTGACCCTAACCTTGAATGGAACGGTGCTACCTTACTCAATGCAGCCGGGGGTGGCGAGATCGGTGGTTCACTCGCAGCAGCAGGCCGAGTTGTAAACGGAACAGCAAGTTCTACATTTGCTACCTTGAGGCCTCGTGCAACTGACACCAACACAGGAATTGGTTCATCTGCTTTGGATGTGATGAACTTTATTACTGGAGGTGTAAATAGAGCTTTCGTTAATGCTAGTGGATTTAGCGTAGCCACTGGACAACTATTCCTCCCCGGCTATTCGTTCCCCAGTGCTGATGGTTCAGCAGATCAAATTCTGAGCACTGACGGCGCAGGTGTCTTATCCTTTAAGGACCAAGCCCCCGGAGGCGGGTTGCTCAGCGTTAAGTATCTATTTGATACAGCGACGGCTGCGGCTGATCCTGGCCCCGGAAATATCCGGTTTAACAATGCGACTCCTTCACTTGTCACAGCTATATACATTGATGCTATTGATGAGAATGCTTTGGATGTTTCTAATATCCTTAACCTCATTACTACGAATGATCGGCTGTATATCCAAAGTAAGGAGGATGCAACTGATTTTCTAGTATTCAATGTAACTGCGCCCATCACGGACAATACGGGCTGGTTCACTATCACTGGTACGGTTGAAGCGAGTGGGAATCTCCCAACTAACGGGGAAGAGCAGCTAGTTGTTCTGCAAATTGGTGGAGCAGCAAGTGGCGGAGGTGACGTATTCAAGGTAGGTACTCCAGTCAATGATCAACTTCCTGTATGGACAGGGGATGGTACGATTGAAGGTAGTGCAAACTTCAATGTGATTGGGGCGTCCCTAGAGGCGGTCAACGCCAATGGTCCTGCTCTTAAGAATGTAGCAGTATCGTTTTCTGTTCCAACTGTGCTAGTTGATAGAGCTGATGCCAATACTGGTCTTGGTGGTAGCCCCGGCGATACGAATTTACTTTCGCTAATTGTAAACGGAAATGAAGCTGGACGAGGATCGCATATCAGTGGTGTTCCGCAGTTTTCAGTTGGGGATGGTACAGTAACTAGACCGGGATTAAGTTTCATAAGTGATACTCTTAGCGGACTAGCGAGGCTAGCTAGTAGTGAAGTTTCCATAGTTGCTGCTTCAACAGAAATAGCTAGGTTCGGGGCGCTAGGTATGGATACTCGCGGCCTTAACATTTTCAATGGGGACACCACTACCCTCCCCCTCAGTATCACGGCTGGTTCTGACGGGACGGGAATTGGTGGTACTCTTACATTACGCGCAGGCGCGAGTGGTGCTAGTGGAGCGAAAGGCGGTAGTGTCTTAATTGAAGCAACCAACGGAGCTGGAGGTGGCGCGGAAGGTGGCGATGTTACCCTCAATTGCGGCAATGCGAGTGGCTCAGGTGACGATGGTGGTGATTTCCTTGCGATGGCTGGTGCTGGTATCGGCGGCGGTGGCACTGGAGGCAATGCTACTGTAGAAGCAGGTACTCACAATGGTGGAGGTATCGGCGGTATAGCTTCGCTGATAGGTGGCGAGGGGAATAATGGTACTGGCATCGGTGGAGCAGCCAAAGTCATTGGTGGCCTCGGTGGGACTAATGGTGGTGATGGTGCTAATGCAGAAGTCACGGGCGGTGCTGGTGTCAGTGCTGCTTCCGATGGCGACGGTGGTGATGCTGTAATCACAGGTGGTGCAGGAGCAGGCACAGGCGCAGATGGCGAGGTTATACTCGCAGTAGTAGGGGCTACGAATATTGTATTCGATCCTACTTCGGGCCGTTTAGAACAAGGGGCTGAAACCTTCGCATACCTGTCAGAACGTCGCGTAGTAAATGATGCAGCACAGGCTCGCCGCACGACTGTATATGCGCTGACCACAGCATTCGTTGATATTACCATGGACACGACAGACATTGAAACAGATGCTGCCGTGATTGATCACGATCTTGTAACTAACACTGATAACATTATCTTTGGAGAAGCAGGAACTTACGAAATAACGTATGACATGGAGGTCATCTGTACTGCGGTGTCCGGTGATCCGGTCATTGATATGGGCTGTCGTGTTAGGCTAAACGATTTGGGAACTGGCATTGCCGGATCACATGCAAATCCGTACTCATACCGTGATGGGTCAGTTGGTGGTGATGATGGTAATATCCAGAAGCACATCAGTAATACATTCCTTGTTACTGTCGCAGCTACAGACTTTATAACGCTCCAGCTTGACAAGACAGAGATCACTGGGTCAGCAACATTCAATGTTAGTAAGATTTGCATGAAAGCTAGGAGGTTGACATAATGGCAACGACAGTAGTAACAGCACTGGAAGACTGGCGTAAGATTTCTGAGTTGTCAGGTGGAGACCCGAGTCTCATCATGCATGATGGTGTTGATACTTTGGAATGTCCAGATGTTACACAGACTGCTCTGGATGCTGGTCATATCGCATACACGGCAGATCAGGTGAATATTGATGCTGCGACAGCAGCGGCGAAGCTTACTGCAACGAAGGATGCCGCCAAGAGTAACATTGATGTTGAACGAGTTGTGAGGGCGTTGGTTGATCTGCTCCCCAGCGAATTCAATATTCTTCGTACCCTACATTCACTTCCTGACCGTACTCCGGCTCAGGTGAATGCGGCTTTGAAAGCCAATATAGACGCTCAATCATAATAAGGAGAACATAATGCTACAAGAAGCTGATTACGACATCACTGAAGCAGCGATGCTAGGTGCTGAACAGAATGCCCGGTTTGCGGGAGACGACAAATTGTTTGTCGTATTCTTTAACCACCCTCGTAAGGATGATGAGGGTACGCTGGCGGAAGGCCGTCCGATATTCAAGGATGAAGCCTATGTTCGCATCATGGTTCCTGGTGACAAGGATAGCATCATTGTCCGGCCTGCCCGTGATATGGACAAACAACGGTTCGCCAAGCAATTCGCTGCTTTCCAAGCTGGCGAAGGCGAACTGCATGAGGGTACTCCCCTCAAGGCGTGGCCTATGGTCACACGAGCACAGGTGGAGGAGCTCAAGTTTTTTGGCGTCTACACTGTTGAACAACTGGCTGAGCTTGCCGATGTGCATGTTCAGAAGTTCATGGGCGTGGGCGCACTGAAAACTAGAGCGCAGGAATTCATTCAAGCGGCTAAAGAGTCTGCCCCGATGGTACAGCTCAATGCAGCCATTGACCAAAAGGACAGCGAAATTGCTGCACTGAACCAAGCTGTGGAAGATCTCATGGCAAAGGTTGAGTCTTTGGAGAAGCCAGCTAAGAAGCCCAAGCCTAAGAAGGATTAAGTAAATGCCGATCAGTAGGTATATCCCAGCAGCAGATATAATCAATCGTGCAGCAATTGAGTGCGGCCTTGAACCTTCTGCTGATGTATTTGCTGACACCAATCCTTCATTTATCCAGCTTCGTAATTTAATTACGACCTGTGGGCAGGATCTTGTTGAAGCATATCCGTGGGAGATTCTTCGGCGGGAGCACGCTATTGCGACGGTGGTTCCCCCGGATACTGGAGTCTATGACTTACCAACGGACTTTGGCTACATGATCCCACAGACCGGTTGGGAACGTGCAGAAAATGTCCCTCTGGGGGGACCACTGTCACCTCAACAATGGGCTTACCTCTTTGGCCGTGATCTGGTTAGCTTTACGATTTACGCCAGCTTCCGGATCATGGAGAATAAGTTCCAAATATTCCCACAGCCTCCTCCGAATGGGCTTGACATACATTTTGAGTATATCAGTCGGGGATGGGTGGAGGATACTGCTGGGTCTGACACTTATTCTGACACTGTCACTACGAATGATAACCTCGTACTGTTCAAGCCAGTAATGATGGTACAGTATCTGCGGTTTAAGTTCCTGGACGCTAAGGGGTTCAATTCAGCTTCGGCTGCTGCTGCATTTGCGAAAGCATTTGAAGATGCTACAGGCGGAAATAAGAGCGCACCTATGTTGAACGCAGGTGCTCGTGCTGCTGGCATCCACTACCTTGACTTTAGGAACATACCTAATACGAATTACGGCGGACCATAATGTTCGGCATTGCCCCACAAGAGCAGATAACTAAACCGGCGACATTCCCTGCGCCGACTGCTGGGATCAATTCTATATCGAACCTCTATGGTATGGAGCCTCGGGATAGTATCGTAACCATTAACATTGACGCTACGACTGTGGGGTTGAAAGTACGCCCCGGATACCAAGAGTACGCTAATGGATTTATCGGTGGGGGCATCCAAACTATTCTACCCTACACAGGGAGTATGGACGATAGCAGTAACGATAGACTATTCGTGGCTAACAGTGATGGTATTTACGATGTAAGTGCTAGCACGACTACTCCTTCAAAGGTAGTAAATTGGGGGATAAAATCTAGCCCCGCAGGTCGGTGCAGTTTCGCACAGTTTACGAATGATGGTGGCGCACACTTCATGCTGGTGGCTGATGAAGAAAATGGCCTTCAGCTATACACTGAGTCAACTGACACATGGTCGGTTCCTGCTATTGTAGGCCCGACAGGAGGCGCAGCAGATATTGCCTTTGTCATGACTTGGAAAAACAGGATGTGGTACATTGAAAAGAACAGTACAAGTTCCTGGTACAGTGACGTTGGGGTTTTCGGAGGAACTCTCACCGAGTTTAACTTTGGCTCTAGATTCCGTTATGGTGGCATTCTTGCAGTCCTTGCCGATTGGACACTTGACAGCGGTGAAGGTCCAGACGATTACCTTGTTGCGGTCTCGTCTGCGGGGGACGTTATTGTCTACGCTGGCACAGATCCAAGCAGCTCCGCGACCTTCGGAATTATCGGACTCTGGTTCGTTGGAGCAGTCCCTTTCGGACGAAGAATTACTGGTCTTTATGGAGGAGATATGCTCCTCCTTTCCACCTATGGACTTATCAGTATGGGAGCCCTCCTGCAAGGAAAAGACCCCTTCAGCTTAGAGGCTAGTCTGACGTGGAAGATACAGGCATTTATCAACCAAGCGATGACCCGTAGTAGATCTCAATTTGGGTGGGAAATAAGGATTCACCCTAGTATATCGCGGCTGGTTATTTCCTCCCCCAAAGAGGTGAACATACCGCATACTCAGTATGTGTATGACCTTAACCTCAAGGCTTGGTCTATTTGGCATGACGTACCTATTCTCACATCGGAACAGTACCAGTCAGAGTTCTACTTTGGCGCACCTACGATTAATGTGTGGAAGCTCCAAGGTACGCTTGACAATATTGAACTAGCATCGCCGAATCCTATACAAATTGATTGGCAGTTACTCACTAGCTACCAAGATGTGGATACACCTGAGCAATTCAAACGTATGCAATTTCTCAGGCCTATCTTCATAGCACAGTCATTCCCATCGTATACTGTGAAAGCTTTGTATGATTATGATTTATCACAGCTACCTATACCTCCTAATGCTAGTGCCTTCGGCGTCGGTATTTGGGATTCAGGTTTGTGGGATATAGATATCTGGGGCGGCGGGTCTACAGATTTCCAGCCAGCGCGTGGAGCTTGGGGCATAGGTAGGACAATGGCTGTTTCTTTACGAGGTAAGTCACAAGTGGAAACTACATTGATCGCTATTGGATTTATGTGGGACGAAGGTGGTTTACTGTGATGGACTTCCTTCCCATGTCACGCAGGGAAGAGTGGGAGTGGATCCACGCTAGGGCTGAATGTGTTCAGTGTGCAGATACGAAGGGCATTGTCGCCTATAAGAATGGGAAAATTGTGGGGATGGTAGCTTTTGATACATGGGCTCACAATAGTGTCCATATCCACATTGCTTTTGAAGACTTGTTTATATTCAAACATGGCTGGCCTGAGGCCGTCTTTGGGTACGCCTTCAACACTTGTGATAAGGGCGTAATCATAGGCGTTACTCCAGCTTGTAACAAGAAGGCTCTACGTTTTAACGAGCATATTGGTTTCGAAGAAATCTTCAGAGTTAAAGATGGCTTTGAAGTAGGTATTGATTTTGTAGTGACAGAGTACCGTAAAGAGAACTGCAAATACATAAGGAAGGAAGATGGGCAAATCTACACCCGCGCCGCCTGATTACGAGGCAGCGGCTGAACAGACTGCGGCTGGCAATCTTGAAATGCTGGAGATGCAGACTCGGGCTAATCGTCCGGATCAATTTACTCCGTGGGGATCTTCTACATGGGAAGAAGGCGCTGCTGGAGATTGGACCCAGAATATTACCCTCAGCCCTGAACAGCAGCAAGCTCTAGATGATCAGTTAGCACTACAAGCCTCTAGAAGTGGTCTTGCTGGCGGTATGATGGAACGGGTTACCGATGAATTTGGGCAGCCGATGGATTGGACCCAATTTGAAGAAGGTGGTGGCCGGGTTGAAGGTGGCGACTACTATGGTGATAGAGCAGGCGAGGCTATGTATGGCCGAGCTACTTCCCGCCTTGACCCACAGTGGGAACAACGTGCTGAGCAGCAAGAGTCTGCTCTACGAAATCAAGGCTTACGTCCAGGTGACGAAGCTTACGACAATGCTATGCAGACTATGGAGCAACAGCGGACTGATGCTTATCAGCAGGCTGGGTTCCAAGCTGACATGGCAGCGGCTCAAGAAGGTGCTCGTATGCAGGGTATGGATATCGGTGCTGGAGGGTACAATACTCAGCTCCGTCAGCAGCAAATTGCTGAAGCCATGCAGCAACGAGGATTTAGCCTCAACGAGATCAATGCTATACTGCATGGTCAACAGGTAGGAATGCCGAGTATGCCGGGGTTCAATACTGCTGGAGTTGTAGAGGGCGCTGACTATAGTGGTGCAGCTCAGGCTGGCTATGATGCTAGTATGGATCAGTTCAGTGCAGATCAAGCAGGCTGGCAGAGTGTCATGAATGCAGGTGCAGGCATGATGTCATTCAGTGATGTACGTTTGAAGCGTAGTGTTGAGTACGTCGGACGCTGGGCTAATCGTAAGTTCTACAAGTGGACATACATCTGGGGCGAAAAAGGCTTCGGGGTACTGGCACATGAGAATCCAGATATGGTCGTAGCTGCTCCGGCTGGCTACGCGATAGTTGATTACGGGAGATTATGATGGGCATGAACAGAGGCGGTGGTGGTGGAGGCATAGCTCAGGCTATTGGTAGAGGCCAACCTCAAGGAACAGGAGGTTTAGCTGATCGTTTCCAACAGCAAATCGCTGCCAGACGCGCCCCACGAACAGGTGGAGTAGTTGGACCTCAAGTTGACCCTAGAGGGTCTCGTATGCAGGTGATGAATCAACGAGTAGCTGATCGCCGAGCAGAACTAGGGAGAGGAGCTCCTCCTCCGGGTAGAACTGGCGGAGTGGTTGCTCCACAAATGCAGAGGCAACAGATGATGGCTCAGCAATTACGAGGTAGAAGGCCTCCTAACCCAATGGGTAGTCGTATGCCTATGCGGGGAGGCCGCATGGGTCGTGGAGGAGGTAGGTACTGATGGCTAGTTCACAGGCAGCGATGCAAAGGCTCCTCGCTTCAGGTTGGAAGCAGGGCGATCCAATTCCTGATTGGTTCATAGCAGCTGATCCTAGTGCTTCAGTTGGGCCAGCTCCCGGCCCAGCTCAACCCGGTACTATGGACAATCCTCTACAACTTGATACTATGATGGTCCAAGGGGACGCTAGTCCTATGGGGCCTCCTGCTCCCCAAGCTGGCGCAGGGACAGCAGCGAGCACAGGGGTCTTTGCTGGCATGAGTGATGAAGATGCTCAGAAGTATGCTGGCATGGGCGAACTACGGTTGCAGAAGGAACGTGCTGAAGAGCTGAGGGATACAGAAGATGCTGCGGGACGCTACTTAAATCAAGGGCGAACCTTTGTCGCTGCTAACCCTCTTGAGCATCTGTCTGTTGGGCTGCGCCGGATGGAAGGTAAGAAACGCTCTAGGGCTATTGGTGAAAAACAGACAGAAGGGCGTAGGAGTATCATTGATCTTTTACGCAACAAGAAAGATCTAACTAAAGAAGACCTAGAAGATATAGGATACGGAAATGCCTAACCCTATTGAACTAATGCTTACGGAAGATCGGGACCCTACTATGCAGAGGGCTCTGGCACAAGGTCTACGGCGTCAGTCAGAAATAGGTACACTTGCTCAACTAACGGGGGATGTAGTCCTCCAGCCGTTTGGTCAAGGACTTAGTGCTCGTACTGATCGTAGGGTGCTGACTGAGGCAGCGAACTTACAAAAGAAACAACAACGTCAGTTAACGAAAGACTACTACGACCAAATGGCGGAAACTAATCGGCTTACGATGGCTATGAATAAGCGTAAGCAGAGTGAAGTTGAGCGCCACCACCTTGAAATGGAAAGGATCGCAGCTTTACGAGCTGAGACAGCTCTAACTGGCGCAGGGTTCAAAGCCCCTAGTGTTTCTGCGCAGAAAATGACACAAGAAGCTAAAGAATCCTACGACGGTATAGCTAGAGTACTCAAAGCTTATAAGCCTGAGTATGCTACGCAATGGGGAGCCGTTGGTGAGGGGACTATTACAAACTTCCTTGGCAAGAAAGTTGGAAGCCAAGGGATGAAGGATCAGGCTAGGTGGTGGGCTGATTACGATCTCCTGTACACGCTAGGTCGCAGGAACCAACTGTTCGGTTCAGCGTTGACAGACTCTGAAATTAGAGCTTGGGAGGGTGCTAACATCAGCCCCAACTCCCCGCCTGATGTTATTGAGCGAGGCTTGAGGACGTTGTCTGAAATTGCTTCCAAGAAATTGGAAGAGCAGTATAAGAATGATGCTCCCCTCTATAAACCTGAGTGGGTTGAAAGTATGTATTCAGGTATTGCTCCAATGCCTACGTTTGGGGCTGATAAGATAGAGGTAGAGGCAGAAGATTATGAAAGTAGCCTCTTGGAACCACAAGTGAACCCCGCGACTGGCAACACGATTCAGGATTGGTGATGCTATGCCTATAGATGTCCGACTACCTAACGGAAACGTTCTAAAGAATGTGCCCGACGATGTGGCTGATAAGAAGCACATGGTCGCAATGGAAGCTATCAAACGGGGCATGGCAACTAACGAAGACTTTGGTTATGAAACTGCTAAGGATTACCAAGGTGAATTCGGTGCTGCTGGGGAAACTAAGGGTGGACGATTCCTAGAAGGTATGGGTCGGGGCTTTGTCAATACAGGTCGTCAGGTTGGGAATATGTTCAACCTAATAAGCGACGAGGAAATGGCCGAAGCTGCACAACTAGATAAAGATTTGATGTCTACGGGCATGGGCATCACAGGGGACATAGCTGGAAGCCTCTTAGCGACTGGTGGGCCGATTGGTGGTGCGGTGGGTGGCGCGGCTAAGGGTTTACAAGCCGCTGGGACGGCCTCGAGGGCCGCCAGAGGCGCGTCGGCACTAGGGCGCACCCTTGCACACCCGGCAGGCCGTGGAGCCGTCGAGGGGGCAGCGTATGGCGCTCTGTACGCAGGTCCAGGAAAGCGTGGGGAGGGTGCTGCATGGGGAGCAGGACTTGGTCTGGGTATGGGCGGACTTGTTAGAGGTCTAGGCAATGCCTGGAAGAATGCTAAGGTCGGTGTGATGGATGAGGCAAAGGAAGCAGCTGAAGAATTGAAAGCATTCATTCCTATATCACAAGCTGGCCTAGAGGATGGCCTCCCCCGCATGATTTACAATGCTATCCTTTCTAACCTACCGGGATCGGCTGGTAAAGTTCGTGGACAGTATAAGGAAGCAGTGAATACTCTACGCCAGTGGGCAGGAACACAAGCCCATCCTGATGACTTTGCCGCAGCGATTAATATCCTGCCTGAGGATGGCATCCATGCAATCTTTACTAAGTTGGATGATTTTTGGAAGGGCAACAAAGCGAAAGGACTTCCGGGGGCGTATGATGATATTGGAAATACTGTTATAGATGCCAGCAAGGTCAAAGTTAATCCAGTTACTCGTTCTTTAGTGGAAGCTGAAGCTGCACGACTGAACGTGCCATACCGAATTCCTCAGGGCATACAATCTAAGACTCAGAATATGCTCAACTTTAGAAATGCTGTGTCTGAAATTAAAATGAAGTTAGAACCGGGGCAGATGACTAAAACCCTACGAGCTAACCTTGACGATACTTTGAAAAAGATTGACGACCAGTTAGAAAAGCAATTAGACCCGGAAGTCTTTGCCCATTATTCTAACCTTGGACCTTCGTATAAGAACTACCAAGTGTTGAAGGCCGCAGTAGATAAAGCTAAGACAACAGGGCAAGAATTTACACCCCCTCAATTACTTGTCGCCGCAGCAGAAAAAGCAGGAGCAATGGCTCGCTCTGGTGGGGGTTCTTTCCAGCAAACTGCGGCGAAGGCTGCTAAGGCATTGCAAGACTTTCCATCTAAGGCTGGCGTCTATCAAATGGTGGCAGCTCTTGGGCTTAGCTCAGGTCTTATGGGCGCGTTCGTAGGTACAGCGATGCCAGCGTTGACGGCTGGAGCTATCTACACAATAGCGAGGGGCGTTGGGACAAAGAAATTTCAGCAATTCTTAATGGGAGGCTACCGAGGGAAGGCTGCTTTGGAGCATCCTCAAATGCAAATGTTACTTAGAGCTCTTGGTATGCCTGCACGACTTGGGATTACTAAGGCCGCAGTAGAGGGAGAACAGTAATGCCACGTGACGGCGGAGGGACTTATACACTTCCAGCAGGAAACCCGGTAATTCCGGGTACGATTATTGAAACAACGTGGGCGAACCCCACGATGAATGACATCGCTGCCGCGCTTACCGATTCCCTCTCCCGTACAGGGTCGGGCGGTATGCTCGTACCATTCCTCAATGCAGATGGAACGGTAGGCCTCCCCGGTATTTCATGGGCTAACCAGCAGAACATGGGTATCTATCGTCCAGGTTTGGACGAGATGCGTATCAGTGTGGCGGGAGTAGACAAGTCTCGCTGGACTAGTGATGCTAACAACCCGATGGATATCTGGGTATCTAGTTCATGGCAAGCTGTCATGCACGAAGGTGGTGATTATAGTCCTACTGGTAATTGGGATTTCTCAGGTGCTGCTTCATTTATCCTCGGTCCAACACCGGTCGTACCTATAAATGAAACAGGAGCAACTGCGGACGAAGGCAATTGGAATTTCCGAGCTACTGGGGATGAATTAGTTCTTGCGACTGCAACGGATGCTGCTCCTACAGTTGATGTAGAAAATGCTTTCTGGGTTACTCGTACTGCGACAGCGGTTGATTATACTCAATTTCTCAATGAAATACGAGTGGGGGGAAGTACATCAGCTTATGGTGTGATGCGCCACGGGATAACTGGGCCTACAGAAATTGATAGTCAAAATACAAACCAACTTCACTTCATGCCTACCAGTGAAAACTCTGGTTTGGCTAGGTTTGGTCCTGGAAATACAGCTTTAGTTCCATTTAGTCTAAGTGTTGCAGGGCAAAATCAATCTGTACAAGTAACTTCACAAACATCTGGAGATCAAGTAGGCTGGACAGTTTATTGTAATGATGGGATTCGGAATTGGGCATCCTTTTTTGGCATACATGATAATGATGCTTGGGGGTTATCCTGCAATGTCATCGGGTCTGGCACTCCTACCTTTATAGTAGAATGCGAAGGGGAATCATTATTCCGAGCCGTTCTTAATGGCGCATCTTCTATGTATCACAATAATACAGTAGCGATTAGGACTCGTAGTGGTACAGGGGATAATACGAGAGGCGAAGTCCTCCATGCTGATGGAGCTTACCATGATATAGGCTTGGCTGTCATGCCTATACTTGAGCAGGACTCTAATGTAACCCTTGGAACATCTCAAAATCAGAAGCTTCTGCATAAAGATTCTGGTGGAACCGTCACCTATACACTGGATAATAACTCAGCTATCCAACATGGAACTGTTTACACAATCGTTAATGAAGATACAGAAGTACTCAATATTAATCAGGGAGGGGGTGTGACCCTTCGTTGGTTTGACGGAACAACTTCTGGCGGGCTGCTAGGAAATCGTGACTTAGCTTCTGGTGGTGCTGCGACTGTTGTCAAATACATTGATACTGAATACTTTATCTGGGGCGTTGGTTTGTCATGACAGGTTTCCAACATGGAGTTTCCGCAGCGATGGCTGCGGCAGACATCCCTATAGTTCTTGAAAATTTTGTTCAACCGGGTGGCAGTCGCCAAGTCAGTTGTCAAAATGCAGGGGGATGTACTGCGACATGGTCTTTGTTTCAGAACGGGGTTTGTTCAGCCTGTCCTCGTTGGTATAATCCAACACAAGCTCCCCAACGAACATGGCATTTTAGGTGGAGGTTAAGTGGATGCACACAAGGTCAAGGAGTTCCTATGAATGTGTGGACTCTTATGACTCAGACATATGGTTTTAGTGAAAGTTGCAGCAATCCTCAGATCAGCAACTGTGGTGTTACGATTGATCTTAGTCACGATGGTGGTTCTACGGTGGCTGGTACTTTCACAGCCTCTGCTTTCTGTGATGCGAGTCCATAGTGACCCCTGAATTATTAAAAGATTGGTTGTCAATGACTGTACCTCATCCGACTCAAGGTATCCACATATCTCTCGGCAACCTAAAAGAGCACCCTTACTTTGAACCTTTGGTAAGGAGAATAGAAGATGCGTATGGGGTAGTGACTCGCTTGCGCGTACTCGTTATGGAACCGGGATGTGAAGCTCTAAAGCCTCATACTCACAAAGCAGACTCAATAGTGTACTACCCGTATGACCATAGGATAGGAGTATCTTCTGGACAGGTTAGCAGAGCAGGGGTCAAAGCTGGTTCACACGTACGAATCGCTTCTAAATTAGAGCACTATGTTGGAGCTAACATTACAGAGGAACCACGAATTAGTGTGGTGATGGAAATTAACGACCCTTACTTCACAATTAAGGACGGAGAGTGTGCCACTTGTAGGAAGTGGAGGGACAGGATGCCTGCGGCGATAAGAGATTACATGGATAAGAGGTGGCCCCTATGAGCACAGCTAAAGAACAAGGAATTCGTATAGGTATCAATCAATTGATTACCTACGTTACTCTTATCCCTGTATTCTGGTTTATTCTACAGCCGCTGATCCTTAATTCAATGGCTGAGGATATAAAACAAATCGTAGCCGAAGAAGCAGAGCCAATCAACAATGCTTTCGTTGCTTTGCTACAGCGTGACATCAACGCTACAAGGAAAGAGATTGCTGCGTTGAAATTCCGACAAAGGAATGATGAAGAGTGGGATGAGGAAGACGCGTTGTACTTGGCTGACTTAGAAATAGAGTTGGCTGCATTAGAAGAAGCGAAATTAGCATTGCAAGCGACGAGTTAACATGGTACAATTGAATAAGGTAGCACAGGCTGTGAACTCAGCCATTCATAATAAGGAGAAAGAAGTGTCTGAACCACAACCGCAACCAGATGGTCACCAAAAGATAGCTCTTGGTATTTTCCAAATCTTTAACGAAGGAGTGCCTGTATCCTCAGCTCAATCTGAACAGGTGTCAGAAATGAAGCTATGGCTCGCGGCCATTGCCAATGGTCAACTTAAGATTGTTGACACAGCAGTTGTCCCCCCGGCTGATCCTCCCCCGGCCGACCCACCAGCAGGAAGTAATGGCGATGGAGCTGAAACTCCTCAGGATTAGTTCTGGCGATGAAGCAAGCCTCGGTATACTATTTGAAGTAATAGGTACTGATGATCTTAGCTTCCGCTGCTACACGTTGGAAGATCAATTTAGTGTAGAAAAGATATCCGGGGAGACTCGTATTCCTGCGGGGCGATACCAAATCAAATTGCGTACCGAAGGTGGGATGATTAAGCGTTACAAGAAAAGATTCTCATGGCACAACGGGATGCTGTGGTTGCAAGACGTACCTAACTTCCAGTATATCTATATTCATGTTGGCAACAAAGACGACGATTCAGATGGTTGCATCCTTGTTGGTGACGGGCAGGTGTCAAATGTAGTTGAACGTGGGCAGGTCACTAGTAGTGTCGCCGCGTACAGGCGTCTGTATGAAATACTCCTCGCAGCTATAAGAGAGGAAGAAGTTTGGATAACGATAGAGGACGTAGCATGAAACGATTACTGCAAGGCTTCATAGCATTTCTACTCTTTGGGTCTATCACATTTGCTCAATCAAACTATCCTCGTGATGTAACTCTGTGTTGGACTCACCCTACCCTGTACGAAGATGGTACAACCATTGAAGATGGTGACCTAAGAGGGACTTTCATACATGGGGAGCGCCAGAACCTCCTCGTAATTTTGGATGAAGAGGTTCCTATAACAGGAGTCCCGGGCAGTATGCAATGTCAAACATTTGTCGGGGCTATACCTCAGCCAGGAACATATACATTCACAGCTTTCGCTGTTACGGTGGACGACATAAGTTCGGATGCCAGCAATGCAGCGATCAAGAAGTACACGGGGAAGCCACTCCCCCCGGAAGGTCTGGGTGTTCAATAGGGGGATAACATGAACAAACCATCAAGTACTATCACGGCTGCTGGAATTGCTGGATTTATAGCAGCGACTATTCTGCTTATCATTAAGATTGTTTGGCCTGAAATCCATGAGCAGATACCAGCAGATTATCATGGCTACCTAGTCGTGGGAATCATGGTTACATTCGGCTACTTCAAGAAGGAGAATGTCCTTGGGAATTCTAAGCAATCTACTTGGGGGTGACACCGCAGTCGCAGGCGTCACTGCTGTCGGCAATGTGCTGGACAATTTGTTCACCAGTAAGGACGAAAAGCTGACGCATGAAGAAATCCGTATACGGCTCGCAATGCAGCCTGACATGGCGCAGACTGAAATCAATAAGATTGAAGCGCAAAGTCGTCACTGGTTCGCTGCAACGTGGAGGCCGTTTATCGGCTGGGTCTGTGGTGTCGGGGTACTCAACATGGTGTTGATTAATCCCTGGATACAATGGATTTCGGGGCAAATCGGACCGGAGCTTCCTCACCAAACCATCATGCAGTTAACTCTGGGCATGCTCGGACTTCTAGGTACGATGCGTACCGTTGAAAAGGTTAAGGGCAAAGCGAAGTAGTGCGGTGGTGGCTGACTCCGGCCGCACCCAGAGCTAACTAGTACCCATCGGCCACCTCGGGCGGACATTCTGAAACAGGTCTGTCTGAGTTCAGGTTCTGTCCTGGTCTACATATTCTGGACCCGGCTCCCCACTAGCGTCTAACTTCAACGCTGCCATGTTCTCATCGGGGGCGTACCCGGCAGCAATATCTTCTTCCTGCTGCGTAACTTCAATATACTTTTCGCAGGCATGTTTAATCTTTTCAAGGTCGCTGAGGAGATGACGACCCTCCGGACCCTTCTTCCTGAATATCCACTTTGATATAATATACTGGAAGCAATTAAAACGGAAGGCCCAAGCAATATCCCAATGCTCAAGAAAATTATGGCAATGGGGACACCTAGCCTTCCCTTTGTAGTGGTCACCTGCAACCTGTCTTTCATTTGCGCTTACCATAACACGAACTTGGCTAGCTCTAATGCTACGAGCAACCAAATCCCCGTCCTTATGTGGTTCACGCCACGGTAAACATCGCCCAGGAACTCGCCCATTTCCATCTCATCCGTGTACCCTTTCACTGCTGTTTCCTTTTGGTTCATTACAATATTCCTTTTAGCTAGTACAATTATATAATAGCACAAGGACGTTTCCCGACCTAATTCAATTTTTTCCTTTCAATCCTTCTTGTTTCCCAATCCCAGCAAGTACGATGCCAATCTGAAGCTACTATCTCTTCAATATAATCGTACCTGTTGTTTCGGTCTAGGTATGCCATCTTAATAGGCCACGCGACATGCTGTATCCATGGACAGCGGAAGGTATTTTCCCCATCAAGAAAGCGAACACAGTCTTCCATAAATTCAACATGGGTGCATTGTTCAAGTAGAGGCATGTGGCCTCCAACCATATCCTTCCCCTTATACATGTCTACGTCCAGGGTTGTTTTGATAATATCCTCGTACCGGGGGACACTGGTGTAGATATGGCAGTTGTTACTGAATACATGATACATCCCCAGTTTGAACCCGGCAGCGGAAGCTATGAGTTCTTGTAGCATAGTCATGTGTACTATATTCGCCCCCAGCATCCCCCAAATAAAATCATTTGACCTATTGCATACAGTCATATTTAAGCTATCGGTTTCGTCGACTCTAAAGTAAATGTGAGTATTACATGGTCGGTCACTGGTTCGTGCATTAGGTCCATCATATACGACATCCCACATGGACAAGACAGCTTGGCGACTGCCGGGAATTTTGTGTAGCAAGTCAATGAGTTGGGGGATTTGGAATACCGGATTGGCCCATCGCCACCCGTATGCTCCACGGAGAATTCCATCATCAGCGTACTCCTTCATTTGTTTGTTAAATTTAGATATCCACTCAGCATCGTTGCTGCCCGCCATCATCCAAATAAATTCCATACAGTGGAAAAACGGGTTAACCCTTCTAACAGGGCAATTGAGTAGACGCTCCTCAGGAAATTGTATGGTTAGAAACGTCGGGGCGGGCATTACCATCGCTGGTCCGTTCCTGGTCTGCTCCATTAGAGCACAAGTACGGAATAATTGTAGCCCTTCTACGTATGCTTGAGGCGCATTTCGCCCTGTGATCTCTATAATCATGCGCGTAACCCTTTGTTTTATATAGCATTATATTGTAAGCCCGTCTACTAGCAGAGTTTTTAGGCAATAGCTAGGCAAGGGCCACCCTTAGATTTAGCGTCGAGCGGCGTCTGGTAAAGCCATTTTAGCTCAATAGGCCGCATAACCCCGCTTACTCCGGCCAGTGCCGGTCAGAACGCGACAATACTTATCAAATTCGCATAGGCAGTTTTGGAAGTCTTGCATACAGTCTTTCCAGTCTAGCATTTCCGCAGCATCCCGTATAGAATGCTCAAAGCTAGATTCTGTTACCTTGCGTTCCCAAAACCATGACAGCCCTCGAAGCGACCCTGGTCCCGGCGCACAGAATTCAAACCAGTCTGTAGAGGCTTGTAGGGGATGCCCCGTAGTATTCTTTAAATCTGCTACGATTTGGGCAGAAAGGAAGCTACCTATCCCGTCAATACGTTTGAACCAATGCCAATAGTCTAAACAGTTAGGTTCACAAGATGCAGGGGTAATGTCTATTGCTTTTTGGAGTACCTCTACACAGTAGTCCACTTTATCCATCTTGCGGCCATGCGTTGTAATGAGGTATGCCCCACTCCACACTTTGTCCCCAGCAGCCTGACGGTCTTTTAAGACCTGCCATAGCTTCGTATGGGGGGAAGGTACTATGCTGAACTTTATTGCTTCAAGCGTTTCGGGCCAGTTAAAAAGACGCGCCGCGACAATAGCAACTTCATAGTACTCTCCGAAGATATCCGGAGTATAGTTTTCCCTGATCCATCGCGTAACACGATCGTCTTCCCTGTGAACGTTGCAGAAATACGTCCACTGGAATACTTGATCGTCGCTCCATGGTCGTGGATCACCATTTTCCTTTTTAGCACGGATGCTCTCCCGTTCAGATATCCAATAGGCCAGCAGCTCCGGCCTTGTATAAGCCTTTCCATTGACCTCTAAAATCGACTCGCTTGCCTCCCAACCATCCATCTTTTGACTCCTTCTCTACCGCTTTGATGTACGGGCCGAAGCGTTCTTCTAGCCAGTAACAGGCTTCAGCTTGCATTTCAGGTGTTCGGTATAGACTGCACCCTCCGGGCGCATTACAACTCCCCCAATCTTGGAAGTAGGTGGTCATAATCTTATTGCCCTGTCCCCTCGCTAATAGGGTGGCATTGAGTACCACATCAGAAAGGATAGGATACTTAGCAAGATCAGGAATTGTACCAACCATTCTACGATTGATTCCCTGGATACATATGACCTTGCCATTTTCATTAAATGGTGGCTTCTGTACATGACCCATTTGACGGGGGTGGACTCCCACCAGTGCTGTATCTTCAAGTAATACCTCCATATACCCCCAGAGCATTAGCAATCGCTCACACTCACTCCCCTTTATTGTTTCTAAGCCAATTCGGGTATTGTTGTCTTTAAGGACTTGGCGGCTGAACACAAGGTCATCATCTAATATGACACAGCATTCGTTACCGTCCTCCATCCCATCTTGGATAATCCATTCCATTTTCCTACTGTAATTATCTACATGGGGCGGGACAGGAATGGTTGGGATTTTATCATGCTGCTCATGTTCTTCTTCCGGTACTACAAGGAAGCATTTATCCCGCCAGGAATAGGGTATGCTTTCGTAGGTTCTTTGTTCCCCTATGCGCCCTCGGGTCATTATGTATAAGTTCATAATCTTTCCCCATAAACAAAACGAGCTCCGATCACAAGTGTAACCGGAGCTCTAGGGCTTACGCTTCAGCCGGAGCAGTCAGTGTGCAGGCTTCAACTTCAACAAAGAAGCGGAGCCAGCCACGAGGCTGCTCTTTCTCTTCGGCCTTTTCCGCAAGTTTCGCAAAGTGTTCAACGGTCTTGCCGTCAGACTTTTGCAGATACTCGTACCAGCGAGCACGAGCGCCACGGAACTTTTGTTCACCATCGGTTAGAGCAATGGTGGCTCCTTTGGCGTACCCGTAGTCTTTCCTGGGGGCGCGGGGCTTCTTATCGCCGGAAGCTTCTTTTTTGTCAGCTTTGGCTTTTCCGGTCGGCGGCGTAACATTGGACTTGCCCATCTTCGTTCTCCTTCTTTGGGGTTATATGGGTGCATTGTGAGTGTACCACAAAGAGCGTCTTCATGCAACTATCTAGTACTTAAACTCGCAAACAATTTTTTCTGGGTGTGATCCTTTTGTGCTAGAGTATCCATTACTACGTCATCCAACGTATCAGTAGCCAGTATGTGATAAAGAAATACAGGGAATTTCTGACCTTGCCTATTCACACGCGCATTGGCTTGGTCGTAGTATTCAAGGTTCCATGTGATGCCATACCAGATCACATGGTGGCAAGACTCTTGTAAATTAAGTCCATGCGCCATAGAAGCTGGATGGCATACCATCAACGGGTGCTTCCCTTCATTGAATTCCTGTATGTACTGATTAGACCGTCCAGCCGACGTACCTCCTCCAAGAACAGGGATTGAACTGCCAAAGCGTCCGAGTATTCGCTCTCTGTCGTGATTGAATTCATACATAACAAGTGCAGGAGCCCCTCCAAGTTGATCAATAAGGTCCCCCAACGCTTCAAGCTTCGCGTTGTGTATTGCGGTCCAGTCACGATCTTTTGAAGTATATAACGCTCCATTACAAATTTGTCTACATTTACCTCCAGCGACAGCGGCATTTGCCGCGACCACAACTCCTTCTTCGAGTTGTGTGATAAATTCTTGTTCGATGTCATCGTATTTCTCCCGAGCCTCTTCAGGCAGGTCCACGTAAATGCGCTCCTGTAGAACAGCAGGCATGTCCAAATAATCGTTTGCAGCTAACCGAAGTACCAGAGGGTCTATCCTCCCCATTATAGCTTCCCATGCGCCTTCATTGGGGTAGAATTTGTAGGGTTCCCAAGCATTACTGTGGAAAAACTTATTTCGGTAATGGGTGACGTATCGGCCCAATGCGTTTCCTTCGTCCATTATGAATACTTGGCCGAATAAATCCTCTAGCCCGTTGGGGATCGGTGTCCCGGTCAGAATCCACCTGCGATCGAACCGGGGGAAGTGGGGCCTCATTAGTTTGAATCTTTTCGTTGTTGAGTTTTTGAACTTGGTGCTTTCGTCTACGCATACAACAGTCCACTCCTTGCGGTGCGAAGCAGTAGGGGCGAATAACCATGCCAGCCCCTCGGGGTTAATGATGTGTATGTCTACGTCTAAACGTAGCATCGCAGCTTTATCTGCCCCATGTATGACGGCATAAGTAAGTTCATTAAACTCTATCCACTTTTCTATTTCGTCAGGCCAGACATTGTAGCATGGTCGCAGGGGAGCGATGACAAGCATCCCTTTAGGAGCTAGACCTTTAGCACGGAGAATCTTGTATGCCGCGAGGCACACAGCAGTCTTGCCCAAGCCAGGATCCAAGAACAGACCCCCGCTCCCCTGCGATAATAGAAGCTTCATAGCACGAAGCTGGTATTCGTGTGGATGCCAATGCTCACTCATTTATTTTCTTCCAAAGCGCCGTCTAATATTCCACAAGCGTCTTCGTAATTGTCCGTGTAACTCGCCTCAGTATTGTGGTCCCAAAGCTGGTGGAGTCGGTAATCTTGTATCTTACTAGGCTTTTTCCCGAGCTTCTTAAATTCAATCCATACGTGATACCCGTAAGGATTAATGAATAGGTGGTCTGGCCATCCTCGTTGCCCAATGACATTGATCTTAAGTGATATGTAACCGATGCTGAGAGCATAATCTGAAGTTTTTCTTTCTAAAGCACTTTCTAGAATTGGCATGGGCCTCCATTAGCCGTGCTAAATTGACACCACTTGCAAGTCCACTGAGGCTTAGGTATGAATTCTTCCAGTGGTGTGTCCTCAATCGTTTGGATCTCCTTCATCAACATAGGCTTATACTCACCCATCATTGAAGCAGGGTAGTGGATCTTTTTATTCTGCTTTTGGTCAAGGTAGACCGCCGTAACATCTGCCCCTTCTTTGAGGGGGTGTTGAAGCAAACTTACGACACCATAAATCCATTGCTGGTGAGTATGCTCAGGGTAGATTTTACCTGTCTTATACTCAAATATCTGTATGTAGTCATCCGGCGGTACAAACTTGAGATCCATAAAGCCCCGGAGCATAACGCCAGAGTGGTCATAATCACAAGGGAGCATTTCCTCATCTATCCCCCATTTATGCTCAGGCTGGCAATCGTAAGTTTCCCGCAGGCTAAAGAAGAACTGTCCGTAGTGTTCATGAATATCTGGGTGAAGCATTTCGCTATGCCCATTGACGAAAGCTTCTAACGAGTTGTGGATTTCAGTACCTCGTTCCATAGCTGGGGACACGATAAATTCTACTTCCACTTTGTCTATGTAATTGAATTTGAATTTAGCCGGGCATTTCGCAAATGTAGCCAGCCGTGAATAAGAGTAGGGGCCATACTTCATTGTATAATGCTCCCCGGTGGGTCAGGGTTTTTGAGTTGTTTGATTTCTAGTATCTCTTCTATCAACTCTACCCTATTAAGGAGATTCTCACACATAAACAGAAGGCACAGAATTGGCCTGTCCATGAGCTTACCATCCGCCAGGTCTAGTTCGAATCGCCTTGCCAGTGCTTCAGCTATTGCCCGTATCATAGCAGCTTCTTCTTCTGCTCCCATATTGGGGTCATTAGCTGGTCCACCTATTTCACCTACCATAATCTTCTTCCCTTGTCATTTTAGTGAGCGAACCCCAATTAGGTCCGTGAAAGCCTTCGCTCCGCATGGGTACGTCAAACAGAGGCGCATCCATAGCTTCTT
>Ga0209977_10000092_pt1 | contig 32290 bp, 17 predicted proteins | sample SumtaG_2_FD_183113 | JGI IMG/M metagenome (GOLD analysis project Ga0209977, IMG submission 183113) | Deep subsurface microbial communities from Indian Ocean to uncover new lineages of life (NeLLi) - Sumatra_00607 metaG (SPAdes) (version 2) | ecosystem: Environmental > Aquatic > Marine > Oceanic...
CCATGACTGCAGAGATGGCCTTAAATATTGGTAGGGCCACCGCTCACCTGTTCAAACGAAAAGGTCATACCCCAAGGATCATTATCGGGAAAGATACCCGTATCTCCGGATACATGCTTGAAAATGCTCTGGTTTCAGGGATCTGCTCTATGGGGGTAAATGCCCTTTTGGTAGGGCCCTTACCTACACCAGGTATTGCCTTTACAACCACTAGCATGAGGGCCGATGCAGGTATTGTAATATCTGCCTCTCACAATCCATTTCAGGACAATGGCATCAAGATATTTTCTCGCGAAGGCCTCAAGCTCTCTGATGAAAAGGAGCTCGAGATAGAAAACCTGATATTTTCTAATAAAATGCATAGATTGCATCCATCTCATAGTGAATTGGGCAAGGCATCTCGGATAGATGATGCCAGAGGTCGATACATCGTGTTTTTAAAAAATACCTTTCCCAAGGACTATACCCTGGAAGGGACAAAGGTTGTTCTGGACTGTGCCCATGGGGCTACCTATAGGGTAGCGCCTGATACCTTTTTTGAGTTAGGAGCCAATGTCACCTCTCTTTTTGATGAGCCCAATGGAGAAAACATCAATGACCAGTGTGGATCTCAACACCCGGAAACTCTGGCAGAAGAAGTAATTAAAGGAAAGGCAGATGTAGGATTTGCCTTTGATGGAGACGGGGATCGTTGTATCACTGTTGATGAGAAGGGCTCTGTTCTAACAGGAGATCAAATCATGGCCATCTGCGCCAAAGAGATGAAAAAGGAAGGTAAACTGAACAAGAATCTGGTCGTATGTACGGTTATGAGTAACATCGGCTTTAGTATTGCGTTAAAAGAACTTGGTATCGAACAGGAAGTGACCAAGGTCGGCGATAGATATGTATTGGAAGAGATGCAAGCAAAGGGAGCCGTTATTGGCGGCGAAGAAGCAGGGCATGTGATCTTTTTAGAGCATCACACCACAGGTGATGGTATTATTACCGCTTTGCAGGTTCTTGCTGCTATGAAAAAGGCCCGGAAGCCCTTATCTGAACTCGCTCAAGTGATGAAGGTGTTCCCCCAAAAACTCATTAATGTGGACGTAAAGACCAAGCCTGAACTATCTACCATTCCTGAGATCACTCGGGTCATCAGAGACGTGGAAGCACAACTCGGTGATACGGGGAGGGTTTTAGTTCGCTACTCAGGTACCCAGAATATGTGCCGCGTGATGGTAGAAGGGCCTACTCATGAAGAAACCGATAAATACTGTAGGCAAATTGTTGACGTGATTAGGGAAAAACTTTGTTAAATAAATCCAGACAGGAGATACTACCATGTCCTATAAGGTAATTGTAACCAGAGATTTTGATCATATGAGTGAGGTTGCGACCCAGATAGTGATAAAAGATATAAAAAACACATTAAACAATAAGGATGTCTGTGTCCTAGGGTTGGCAACCGGTAACACACCCACTGGCCTTTATAAACACTTTGCCAAGGCAGCTAATGCAGGGGAATTTGACTGCTCGAAAATTCAAAGTTTTAACCTCGATGAATATGTAGGGCTTCCTGGAGAAAACGCCCAGCAGCGTACTTTGCACCCTGAAAGTTATAGTTTTTTTATGGTGCAGAAACTTTTTGGGCTCCTCGAGAAAAAATTCAAAGAAGCGAATGTACCCTGGGGCACGCTCGTTGATCAGGAAAGGCTTCTGGCCGAGCTTAAGGCCAATCCAGGTGATTGGGAGGAGCAGGGCGCAGATAAAGGAAGAGCTATTGTAATCAAGGCTAATGCTCAATCTGAATATCTTGCCTGGATTCGGAGAGAGATATTAGATGCATACTGGGAAAAAATTGAGCGAAATGGAGGGATTGACCTCCAGGTTGTGGGGGTTGGTGGGCATGGTCATGTAGCCTTTCATGAATCGGGTATCCCTTTTGAGGGAAACAAGATGCTTTTAGTGAAACTCGATGAAAATACCGTGGCAAATGCCGTGAAAGACGGGCACTTCCCAAATAAAGAGCAAAGCCCCTGGTATGCCATCTCCATGGGAGTTGAGCTCGTTTATAATGCAAAAACAGTGCTTCTTTTGGCCAATGGAGATCGCAAGGTAGATCCTTTGGCAGAATCCCTCTTAAATGATCCCACACCTTTAGTGCCCATATCCTACGGGCAAATATTTTCTAAAAGAGGTGGTACCATGATTTACGTGATCGATAAGGCCGCTGCCAAAAAGGTGCTGGAAAACGCAAACAAGATAAACCAACGTGGAATTGATATTGAAAATATTAGTGACTAAACCGATTTTCAGAAGATTGGAGGCTTAAAAACTTTTATAAACCCTTAACCCATTTTATGGGATTACTTATTTCACTGATTTATTTCTTGTTGCAACCACACAAATATACTTTTTAACCAGTCCTGGCCCAGTTCTCCTTACGAAATTACTCCGTGATCCTTCTCTTTGACCATGACACAAAAAAGTTAATACGGATTTTAAATTTTTTGAATAAATAATCATCTAATCTGAAAAAGTGCTGAAGGTGCAGTAAAGATAATGAGGCACAAGGTGTTTTTTATGTACATCTCTTTTTTAGAAAGAATAAAGATTTTCTTTAAAGAAAATTTACAGCATCCCAGAATTTATTTTGGGAAAAGCATAAAGAGCATCCCAACTGGTGCCTTTATACTCTTTCCGGTTCAAGACAGCCAGCTTAACTGTGGATTGAGCGGCATTGTAACCTTTAAAAAGAATAATGTCACTGCACCCAAAATCCCTTTAAGAAAAATAGAATCCATGATTCTTCACCTAAAAGGATATACCTATAAAAAGTTACGAGAGGAAAAGGGAGACCTTATAGAGAATTATCTCGGGGGAGAAACCTTTATTAAAGGGTTACAAGACCATATCGGTAATCTTAAACTTACATCCCCTCTATACACAATCTTTAAAGAGGCCCCTTACAGGGAAAAACTTAAGGGGGTATCCCTTGCCTTGGAAAAGGTAATTAGCGGGGAAGAAAATGAGTACTATCAAAGATTGAATATTCTCTCCTTTGAAGAAAATGAGATCATCATAAAGAGAATAAGCCTGCTAAAGGATATATGCTGGTCTCTAAAAGAAGAGATATTAAAGAACATAGAGAAGATAAAGGAGCTAACAGGGTTTACTGATAGGAATATACCTTTGTTAGTCTTTAAACAATTTAAATCCATAAATACCCTCTTCAATAACCTAGATCGATTAGAGGTGAGAGGCAGAGACTCAGCAGGTATTTCTGTTATTACTATAGTAGAGAAAAAAGACTATCTCAAGTTCGAAAAGGAATTAACAGAAAGATCATTACTGGATGAGTTCTTCTCCCGCCAGAAGGAGAAGATCCTTTTAAACAGGGGTATTACTGTTAACAGGCATGAAGACAATATTTCCATCACCTTTACATACAAGATTGCTGCCCAGATTGGGCACTTAGGCGACAATGTAGAATTTTTAAGGAAACAGATTCAGGATGACAGTATTTTTCAATCTTTTATCACCCTCCCCAGTGTTTATCAAACCACTGTTGCCCATACACGCTGGGCCTCTATGGGGGAGATCAGCGAACCTAACTGTCACCCGGTTGATAATATCATCCACAACAATAAAGACCATGAATCTAACGATAACACGGGAATTATTCACACATGCCTGAATGGGGATATTGATAACTATCTCATCTTAAAAGAAAAATATGAAAGGGAGACGAAAAAATCCATTCCTAATGAGATCACTACTGACACCAAGATAATACCCCTTCAAATACAAAAATATCATGAAAATGACCACCCTATTGAGGAATCGTTCCGATTAGCTGTCAATGATTTTACAGGTTCCCACGCCATAGCCATGCACACTGACATTGCCCCGGGGAAGATTTTTCTGGCCCAGAGAGGTAGCGGACAGACGCTTTTTATCGGACTGGGTAAAGAATGTTATCTCACCGCTTCAGAAATCTATGGCCTTGTGGAAGAGACCTCCAGATATATAAAGATAGAAGGTGAAAAAAGTGTAAATGGATTGGAAAGCAAAAATCAAGGGCAGATATTTATTTTAGACCAGAATTCATGCGGTGGGCTTAGCGGTATCAAGGCAATGTATTATGACGGTAGCCTCATTCAACTTTCAGCTAATGATATAAAACAGACCGAAATTACATCAAGGGATATTGATCGCCAGAATTCTCCCCACTATTTCTTTAAAGAGATCTTTGAATCTCCTGGATCAGTGGAAAAAACGGTTCAAAACAGATGGAGGATATCGCGAAAAAATGGAAAAAGGCATTCACTGATAATCTTAGAGGATGATGTTATCCCCCCTGCTTTAGCAGAGGCCTTCCAAAAAAACAGGATAAGGAACATATTGTTTATAGGTCAGGGTACTGCGGGAGTTGCTGCCTGTGGTTGTGCGGAACTGCTCAATTATTACCTTGCCAATAGCAGCATCCAGGTTGCTTCCCTTAAGGCTTCAGAGTTTAGTGGGAGCGTTTTGAAAACGAGTCTTAAAGATACCTTGATTATTGCCATAACCCAATCGGGTACGACCACAGATACAAATATGGCCATAGATATGGCAAGACAACGTAATGCCTACACCATGGCTATTGTGAACAGACGAGATTCGGATATCACCTTCAGGGTAGATGGTGTGTTGTATACCAGCACCGGGAGAGACATTGAGATGTCTGTTGCCTCCACCAAGGCCTATTATTCTCAGATTGCAGCCGGGAGTATCCTCGGGCTTAAATTGGCACAATTAACGGCAAGAAGGGATGATGATTTTATCCTTGGAGAGCTCGAAAGACTTATGAAACTCCCTTCCTTAATGAAAAAGGTTCTCGCAAGAAAAGAGGAGATCGCAAGATCAGCTCATAAATTTGCACCTACAAAAAGATACTGGGCAGTTGTTGGGAGTGGCTACAATAAGATAGCTGCAGACGAGATCAGGATAAAATTAAGTGAACTCTGCTATAAGACCATCTCTTCAGATGTAGTTGAAGATAAAAAACATATTGACCTATCCTCAGAACCTCTTATTTTTATCTGCGCAGCCGGGAACAGAAGCGATGTTATAAATGATATCATCAAGGATACAGCCATATTCAAAGCACATCAGGCCATAACCATCGTGATCGCAACTGAGGGTGAGGAAAGATTTCAACCCTATGCAGACTCATTAATTTATGTGCCAGAGATAGAGGAGCGGTTCTCTCCTATTTTAACAACACTGGCAGGTCATCTCTGGGGTTATTATGCAGCAAGGGCAATAAATGAAGAATCTCGTTTTCTTTTTGATTTCAGGCAAGAGATTAGTAAATATATTTCGGCCTCGCTTGAAAAAGGTCTTGATATCTACCGAACAATACTGGAGAAGGCCTTTCAAGAGAAAGCTGCCAGGTTTTTTACTTATTTCAAAAAAAGACTGGAAGATAGACGATATGCAACAGCCATGGAACTAAAAGCCGCCTCTGATTTGACCCTTTTATTAAAATACCTCTCCGGACGGCTCCCTGTGTCTGACTTTGAGCTTGATTTTGGCGTTAGCGGAACAGCCCCCAATATGTTTGATACCTTTTTTCGCTCTATAGGAGAGGCCATAAATGATATGGCCAGGCCGATAGATGCAATAAAGCATCAGGCCAAAACAGTTACAGTAGGAACAAGCAGGCTATGGGAACCCATCAAGGGATTACTGTTTGATGTCCTGAAGAAAAATGAATTTAGCATGAGCAACATTACAAATAAGAATGTTCTTGTGTTAACCAATCTTCAGGAAATTATTGCCGAAATTAAAGGTGAAACCCTTTATAAGATAATTAACCTTACGTATACTGGAGAGCCGGTTGAAGATTCAAAGATCGAACTGGTGAAAAAGGAAGGCAGTTCTTGTAAGCTTATCTCGCGGGTGGAAGCGGGTAACAGGCTTAAAGGAACGAAGAGAATCATTGTTAAGGCCGGAAATGTCTTTATTGGAAAAGGAAAGATTGATAACAGAAGCATCCTTATCATCCCCATAATGAAAAAAGGGCCTAACATTGACCATCTCCTGCTTCTTGATGTTAGCTTTAAGAGAGAAATAGATCTGTCAAAAAAGATAAAGGCCCTGGGTGATAAATTTGTTCACATTAAAAATATTGTTGAAGAGACAGATCTTCCCTGGGATGATAATTATCTCAACTTGCTCGAGATGGAAGAACTTTTTGGCAATAGCGCTGAAAAGATAGCTGAATTCATCATATCTTCCTCATCTGCTGGCGAATCTTAAATCCACCTTTTCGGCCTGTTTGTGCATTTTCTAAGCTAATGTCCCGGTTTATACTTCGACCATCTACACAACTAAATCTCTGATAAAATTCTGCTATTTATATTGCACATTAATACGTGATATACGTATTAATGTGATCTTTTATGAAGGAGCATATCCATGGAAAGACAGAATGTAACGTTATCCTTGCCCAAATTATTATTAAAGAAGGCTAAGGTAATTGCCGCAAGCAGAGATAAATCTCTGAGTGAACTCTTAAGAGAATCACTTGAGGAGAAGGTCAGAGAAGCTAACGGTTATAAGAAGGTGCGACAGAAACAATTGAAGCTTCTCAAAGAAGGCCTTGACCTTGGAACAAAAGGAGAAATTGCAACCACAAGGGATGAAATTCATGTCAGGCGATAAAATACTGAAAGGATAATAAACAGCATATGATATTGTGAACTAAATTTTCATAGATCTGATATCAACGTCATACCTGGCCCCAGGAAAAATAAATTGAGACGTGCGATTACAGAGATGGCGCTTGCTTCATCAAGAAAAGCGTTGGGCGAATGGGCAAAATTCAATCCTGCACAACTTCTACACAAATGTCTTAGTTGATGCGGTTTGAGTGTGCCCATAAAATTGTGACGTATTTTATTTCTTAACTCTATGCTCCATATCTACTGCACTAATCTTTTTCGTCTACAATTACACAAACTTTTGAACCATGAAATTTCTGTTGCTATTGCAGAAATTTCATGGTTAAATACTGCCATGGAAATCCAGCGTACAAGAGAAGTACGCATACTTAGAGAGCGATTGCAGGAAAATCCGGTGGTAGCATTGCTGGGGCCGAGACAGTGCGGAAAGACAACTCTGGCACACCAGTTTGCCAGAAAGCGTTCAGCTTCCCGGATTCATATCTTCGATTGCAAAGATTCCCGCAACCTTGCCAGACTGGACAACCCCATGATGGCCTTAGAGCCTTTAAAGGGCGTTGTTATTATTGACGAAATCCAGAGGAGGCCGGAATTATTCCCCGCGTTGCGGGTACTTGCGGATCAAAATCAATCGCGGCGATTTCTTATTCTCGGAAGTGCCTCTCGTGATTTGATATCGCAGACTTCGGAAACTCTGGCCGGCCGCATCAGTTTTATTGAATTGGGCGGTTTTGCCCTCCACGATATTAAAGGTCCGGATTACCGCAAACTATGGTTACGGGGCAGTTTTCCTCGTTCATTTCTGGCAAGGAACGATAGAATTTCCGCACAGTGGCGCCAGGATTTTATCCGAACATTCCTGGAACGAGACATACCGAATCTGGGAATACGGGTACCTGCGCAGATGCTGCGGCGTTTCTGGACGATGCTGTCCCATTATCACGGCCAGATATTTAATGCCTCGGCGTTAGGAAGAAGCCTTGCCACAGCAGACACAACGGTAAAACGATATCTTGATATTCTCTCAGGGACATTTTTGATCCGACAGCTCCAGCCGTGGTTTTATAACACAAAAAAACGGCTGGTTAAACGCCCAAAAATCTATTTTAGAGACTCAGGTATTTTACATTCGCTCATATCAGTGAGCAACGAAAACGAGCTATTGAGCCATCCCCAGCTGGGTGCATCATGGGAAGGTTTTGCCTTAGAACAGATTATTATTCATTTAAATCTCCGTGAAGAAGAGGCCTTCTTCTGGGCCACCCATACCGGGGCGGAACTAGACCTGGTGTTTCAACAAAAAGGACGATTGTGGGGAGTTGAGGTTAAATACAAGGAAGCACCGACAGTAAGCCGATCCATGCGTTCGGCGTTAACAGAACTCGATTTGACACATCTCTGGGTTATTTATCCGGGTAATGACATATATCCATTGGAACAGAATATAACGGCTGTTGGATTGAATAATATAAAAAGAACTTTCCGTTTATCCATTGCTCCTTCTGAACTAAAATCCGGTTTTTAGGAAGCTGATTTGTGGTTTATAGGAAAGCAGAAAAAGCTAAGTGGTGAGTTGCTGCAAATGCAAGCTTATTATTCTTGGCCCACGGAAAAAGAATTTGAGGCTTACAATTAAACAGATGGCACTTACTTCATCAGAAAAAGTATTCAGGGAAGAGACAATATTCAATTTTTTACACGTCCTGCACGAACGCCCCGTTTGAGTATATTATCTCGCCATATGCCTTTCCAAGCTAGTAGTCTAAAATACAAACAAATCCCGGCAACATCCCATGGCAGAATGTAAACAAGGACAAAAGTAATGTCGATTGGAAAGAGGATGTTTCATATTCTCGAGTTCTCACAAAGTTACACGATATGGGAGAACAAACAAGCTTTTCATTAAATTTTTAAAATTAATTTAAAAAGTGTAATTTATTGATTGATTAAGTAAAATAAATATGCAATAATATCTTTCAAAAATCTATAATATTTATAATTTTTCGACAATAAATTTAAAAAGTGTAATTTTTTGCTTCACAAAAAATTCTAAACAATTACTACAATAGAACCCTTTAGTAATAAGTAGCAAAAACATTAAAGAATCAAAAGAAAGGAGAAGCCCTATGTTTATCAAGCCGGAAAAGACTATCAATCAGTTGCCCAGGAAAATGGCGCAGAATAAAAAGCGTGCCCTCACCAATTTGAACTGGCTTGTGAAGCACATGCACCCATATTTTTTTATTACCTTCGGCCCTGAAAAAGAAGCCCTTTTAAACCTTTGCATGAATCTGCACACCCTGGGGGAAAATCACCAACTTGTTCTGAGGGATACTGATGAAAAATTTATTATAGCTACTCTTAACAAGCCAGGCACCCTTTTTAAAACATTAAGCGCCATTAAAGACAAAGAGATTATCTATGAAGAGATGATCCATTCCAATACGTTTCTTCCTGGCTATGAACACGAGCTGGAGATCCAGAAGTTCCATTTTCTCGGCATAAGAGAAAAACCAGAATCCATCTCCTTTTTTCGAGGTAAGGGTCGTATACGTAAGGCCCTTCAAGATAACTACCACAAGTTCAACTTTATAGAATTTGATACCATTTTTTCCTATTTCCTAAAGAACAATCCAGACTATGTATTTCTATCGCCTGCCCTCAGAGTAGCCAGGGCAATGTGGCTTTACCAATCTGCGATCCGCCGGGGTGGCGCCTATCTCGATATTGAGCCCACTATAGATGAAAAAGGTCAGGAAGAGTCAAGGCTCGTTTTTTCTGTCATCAACCCATTGCTTAAGGGGTATCTAGGGGCGGTTATTGAAATATTTTACCGTCTTAATGTTGCCACTCGAAGAAACTATATCTTAGAAATAGAGGATGATCAGCAGCGAGTGACCATCTTAACGGCATACATTACTACAAGGGATGGCAAACCTATCCACAAAGATACATCAATCTTTTCTTCATTGGAATCTGAACTGTATAATACGAAGGTAATAAACATATGGGGCAGGACCTACCAGGAATTGGTTACTAGCAATGTTTTGACAGGTTCCGAAGGAAGCCTTTTAAGTGCCATTAATACATTTGTTAATACCAATATGGCCCATAGCTCTCCCTATAGATATGGTTGGGAGGAGACCCAAGACGCCTTTTTTAGCCATCCCCAGCTCACACGGGAAATACTGCAACTGTTTGAAAAAAAATTCAATCCTGAACCTGAAAAACGTATGGACAAAGAAGCCCTTGAGAAGGAATATCAGCGAATTAAATCCTTAATTGATGAATACAACACAGGCCACGCTATCTTGGATGAAACCAGGAGGATAATGTTCAGTGTGGCCCTGCTTTTTGTTCAGCATACGCTTAAGACGAATTTTTTTGTTACCTACAAGGAAGCCCTTTCCTTCCGATTGGATCCCCACTATATGGAACATTTACCTCAGGAAATCAGGGCCAACCTTCCTCTTGAACTGCCTTTCCGAATTACATTCTTCTACCACCGCTTTGGATCCGGTTATCATTTTGGGTTTTCGGACATTGCCAGGGGAGGCTTCAGGACTATCATTGCAAGGACTAAAGATGACTTTGATTCAGCCATGAATACCATTTTCAAAGAGGCAATGGTTCTTGCTCACACCCAGCACTTGAAAAATAAAGACATCTACCAAGGAGGATCTAAACTGGCGGTTGTCATGTGGGCCTTTGATATGAAAGAAAAAGAAAGGGTAACCAAGCGCCTTTATAATCTTCAGCGGGGAATAATAAATGCCTTTCTGGACATATTTATTACCCGAAATGGGAAACCTGTGGATCCCGAGGTGGTCGACTACTATGGGGAAGATGAGCCTATCGAGCTGGGGCCTGATGAGAACATGCACGACTCCATGATTGAGTGGATTGCAGAAAATGCCAAAAAACGGGAATACATCTTAGGCAGCGGCATCATTTCCAGCAAAAAGATTGGGATCAACCATAAAGAATACGGTGTCACATCCCTGGGAGTATGGAAATTTTTAGAAAGGGCACTCAAGGAACTGGGAATTGATGCTCACTCAGACCCTTTCAGTGTTAAAATCACTGGTGGAACCAACGGGGATGTTGCGGGAAATGAGATGAGGTTACTGCTGAACCATTGCCCAAAGGTTCAGATTACATCAATTACAGCAGGTTCGGGTGCAATATATGACCCAAAGGGCATCGATAAGCAAGAACTGGGTCGCCTGATTCTGAAAACCAATATAGATAACTTTTCACCAGATCATCTCAACGAGGGTAGTTTTATGCTTTACTCGAGGGAACAAAAGAGAGAAGGCCTCGTGGATCTCTTTAAAAAGGTTGTGCGAGACAAGGATGGCATCATAGAAAAGTGGGTGTCATCAGATGAATTCCATGCAGAGTTTGAAAACCTCATATTTTCTCACTTTACTGATGTCTTCATGCCATGCGGAGGTCGCCCTGAAACTATACATATGGGTAACTGGGAAAAACTTTTTGACAATAACCATAACCCAACTACCCGAGCAATAATAGAAGGTGCCAACTCCTTTATATCTCCTGAGGCGAGGGATAAGATACAACAGCATGGCATTATCATAATCAAAGACGCCTCAGCAAACAAATGTGGTGTGATCTGCTCCTCCTACGAGATCATTGGGGGCCTGTTAATGAAAGACAAGGAATTTCTGGTATATAAAGAGGAATATGTGAAAGATGTACTAAAGATACTGGAGAAACGAGCAATAGATGAATCTGAACTTATCTTTCAACGCTATTATCAATCTCAGAACAAAACCTTATACACAGACATTAGCAATGAAATCAGCCATGAAATTAATGATCTGACCGATACCATCTATAGCTACCTTCTTGCACACCCAGAAAAGGTCGGGAAAACTCCTTACACCAAGGCGCTTCTTCTCCATCTCCCTGTTTTTATCCGGGGGCGAAAAATATTTAGAGACCGTGTTAAGGGTCTTCCCCTTAAATATAGAATTGCTATCGTTTCTACAGAGATTGCTACCAGAAGCGTTTACCATGGTGGGTTAGAGGTGCCCTTCGAAGACAAGGTAGAGCAATTTGTTAGGAAATTAAGCAGTGAAATTATCAACTGAGTAATAATAAATCCCAAGATGGAGAGCCCTGGAAATCCTATCCATCTATAGCAGAAAATGGTAGGTCTACTCGAATCATCTGGTTGATGCTGTTTGGTTCTATCATTGTCTATCATTGTCTTGAATAAAGAATCTATTTATGTAACATCAGACATCTGGGAAATTTGACATAAAATTGAAAATGGGGTCTGACCTTGACATTAGATAAAGGTTAGAGCATAGAGATTGGATCGTTTATTTTGATGAATTTCATATGCTAAAGCATATAACAATCCATGAAAAGAGCACTTCTTAGAGTCTTTTGATTATGCCCTGCAGGCCCAATATCAATACCCTCGTTTTATAGATTAACCCTATAACGTAATGTACTGATCTTTTCTCTGAAAGTGGGCATACCTGCCCTCCTCGCCTGAGCCCACCCGGCAATAGTCTGCGGCGAAGCCGATGGCGGACGGGCGAGAGCGATGGTGGGTATGTCTTTCTTTGTCAAAACTATGAAACATTGCTGAGAATCGAATAATTTATATAATAGGGTTAACCTGCCAGGAGAGAACGTCCTCCAATAATGTTATAGAAGTCTTGATTTTCATACTGCTTTGATACATAATTTTTAAAGACTGCATTATTCAGCAGGGGGACAATGTTTATGCCTTTCAGTATAGAAGATATCCGCCAATCTACTCTCTCTCAAATCAAAAGAGTTGAAACCCATCCTCTTGACTTTCTATTCTCATTGAAAAAGCCACCCTACCTGGACATTGAATCAATCTATGCCTGCTTTGAGAAAGAATGGGAAATAATAAAACCTTTTCTACAGGATAAAGACCGAAAGCAGGATCTGGCAGATATTATCTTTCCAACGAAGCCTTATGACCTAAGTGTCATTCAAAAATTACATGACATTTTTCTCAGTTCTTCCCTTCCTCATCTCCATATCTTTCTGGATATTTGTATTGCAAAAATTTTAACAGAAATTTTAGGGAAATATAGAAAGCAGGTTTCTCCACAATTACTCCTTGAATTGCTAAACTTTCACAAGCTCAGGACACCAGAATTTTTAATTATAGCCAAACCCATCATGCAGATCATTGTGGATCATGGGAAATTTTTTAGTCATATAATTAAATCTCATGCCTGTGAAGTTCTGATCAACAACTATGAAACTGAATTTCTTTTTATCTTTATCTCATCTGCTCCGAAGCTAAAAGAAGAGCAAAAACGGGTTCTTTTTCAAAGTCTAACCGCCTTTCAAAAGATATATCGAAAATTTCTTGAGTTACGTGTGGGAATCCGCGAAAAAGACCTGATCAGCCTGAGCTGGTTTGGCGTTTCTTACGATCAGCTAAGGCGAAAAGGGGAATGGAGGGATAGTTTTTCCAATCTGGTCAGGCGCTTTATTGAGTATCTTAAAAAAAGAAATAAAGAGGAAGCAATCCGGATCGGGCGTTTTCTTGTCCTCCGCTTTAACAATGAAGATATCCTCAGGATTATTCACTATGAAATCAGTAGAGATCCCGATCTTTCCTTTAAGAGGCCTTTAGCACAGTTTATCTATCGTCAAACATTTAAGGTTATGCAAGAATTTCGCAAAAGCTATATATCTCAAAAGGTGGATACGGAACTCACCCGGGCCATTTCCGAAACCGAAGCCCGGACAATTGATGCCATGCGCATGGTTACGGTTGGTAAGGTGCCAGCATCTGTTGTTGTAAAGAGATTACGTAAAGGTGCTCACTCCCTAAAAAACTATCCCATCCTCCCCGAATTCATGGAAAAATTGGATGAATTTAACCTGAAGGCCCTCTTTGAACTTTATCCGATTCCTCCTGTTTCCCAGCTTACTTTTATTATTGTCGCTAACATCTCCGATAACATGGAGTTAGGGCGTGATGACTTTTTCCATTTTATAGCGTATATGGAAAAGTTACTTATCTTTTTGCAGAGATTTACGGAAATGGACATCATAGTAGAGAAAAGCTCTTTCTATGGGCTGATTAAAAACCCCTACCAGCTTAATTCCCTAAACCTGATTAAAGAAGGTGCTTACTTTGCTTCAACCGGGTTATGGTATCAAAACACAATTCCCCCAAGCATAATTCGATGCATTAGCCCAAATGCCATCCCCAACTGTATAGGAGTGAGAGATCGCCACATCTTTTCTCGAATATCTTTGTTGACTGGGGGCTTTAGAGGAAGCCCTTTCGATCTGGACAGCACCAATAGGTACGATTGGGATGAAGAGCCTGAAACCTGCCTATTCCGGCCTGGATGTCTTCAAATCACCATTCCCCAATCCATCCAGGAACGATGGGAAGAGACTCAAAACATTCAAAAAGGTTTTCTTAAAGAATTGATCCAAAAAAAGCAATGGAATTAAGGGGACCCCACAGTTCGCTTCGCTCGTCCCGCTGAAACAGCGGGAGAATGTTGGAGTACTGGAATGATGGAATGATGGGTTTTGGGAGAATCAATTTAAAAGGCTGAATTGGAAAAACCCTTGTTGACAATGAATTCAATAAATGAGAAATTTCCTTTTTAAAATCAATATTCCCTGGCCCAGACCTGACTTGTATGGTCCTAATTCTATGGGAATAGTCCTTTGATATTACAGAGGAAACAGTGTCTTCCAGGAAGTCGCGCCTCCCGATCCCGTCTTGGTCTCGGGACGGGGAGGGCAGGCCATTATTCCAAGTGAGAGGCAAAAACTCATGCCTCAAGTAATGCCTTTGATTTCAATAAGCCATAGAATCTCCAATACATTTTATTAACATGCATACTACCAAATACATCATAGTAACCGGTGGGGTTCTTTCCGGGCTGGGCAAAGGAATTGCTGCTGCCTCTATAGGCCACCTTCTTTCATCAAGACTGAAGATCATTCCTATAAAATGTGACGGCTACCTCAATGTTGATCCAGGAACAATGAATCCATTTGAACATGGAGAGGTATTCGTCCTGGATGATGGTGGAGAGGTGGATATGGATTTTGGGCACTACGAGCGATTCCTGGGTATTAGTTGCAAATCAAAGTGGAATCTCACCATGGGCAAGATATTTCATATGGTGAGAGAAAAAGAGAGAAGAGGGGATTACTTAGGGAAGACCGTTCAATACATTCCCCATGTTACTGATGTTATCAAAAACCATATCTATGAAATTGCCAAGGAAGAATCGGCTGATCTCCTTATTGTGGAAATAGGTGGAACTGTAGGGGATATTGAAAATGAGCTCTTCCTTGAGGCGATGAGGCAGATGAAAGAGGATGTTGGCAGAGAGAATACTGTTTACATACATTTGACATATGTGCCTATCCCCCATGGTGTAAACGAGCAGAAATCAAAACCAACACAGCAGAGCGTCAATCTTCTAAAGCAGAGGGGAATTTTCCCGGATATTATTATAGGAAGATGCTCGGAATTTTTGACCAAAGAGATAAAATTAAAGATCTCTAACTTTTGTGACGTGAACCCTGAGTCCGTAATCACTGGCCTTGATGTGGATGATATTTACGAGATACCGATTGTCTTTGAAAAAGAGGGAATAGCTGAAATTATCCATAAGAAACTAAACATTTACTCTCCACCAGACCTCAGAAGATGGAAGGAACTGATTGAAAATATAAGGAATCCAAAAAGTGAAATAACAGTTGCCATGTGCGGAAAGTACACAAAATTAGAAGATTCTTATGCCTCTATTATCGAATCATTGAATCACTGCTCGGCCCACCTGGGATGTAAGATAAACCTTGAATGGATAGAGACAACAGACCTTAAAGATGCTAAAGTTTTAGATAGCATGGATGGAGTGATTATTCCTGGTGGTTTTGGTTCCAGGGGAACGGAGGGCAAGATTGAGATCATTAGAAAGGCCAGAGAAGAAAATATTCCGTTTCTTGGTCTCTGTCTTGGGCTACAATTAGCAGTTGTAGAATATGCACGAAATGTTTGCCGCCTAAAGGGGGCCAACAGCACCGAGTTTGATCCAGATACACCTTACCCTGTGATAGATATACTGCCGGAGCAAAAAAACATTAAAGAAAAGGGCGGCACTATGAGACTTGGGGCATATGCGGCCATTGTAAAGAAAGATACAATAATCAGCAAACTTTACAAATCTAGTGTTATCTCAGAAAGGCACAGACATCGCTATGAGGTAAACCCTGAGTATCATAAGGTCCTTACTGATAAGGGTCTTGTCTTTTCAGGAATGAGCAAGGACGGAAGGCTGGTTGAGTTTATTGAGCTTCCCCATCTCAAATATTTTGTAGCTACCCAAGCACACCCGGAATTAAAATCAAGGCTGGAAAAACCATCTCCCCTCTTTTATGGTTTTGTCCAGGCCAGTTTGCATAGAAAAGGTAAAAATTAAAACTAATCATTTTTTCTAATATTCTTTTGGGCTTAATTAGACAACATGGATAAAATATCAGAAGAAACATATGATAAATATATCAAGGCCCTCACTGAGATAAGTAAGGCCATCACCTCAGACAGATATCTGGAAGATATTCTCAAATTGATAGTTATGGTTACTGCTAAGGTCACGGGTGTGGACATCTGTTCCCTTTGGCTGGTAGAGGAAAGTGAAAAAGGTAAAAAAGTTAGACTCAAGGCTACCCAGGCCATTGATCCAGATTATGTGAAAGATAGAGTGCTTAATTTGAACGAGGGGGTTGTAGGCTATGTGGCTTCCACTAACAGGCCGCTAATAGTAGAGGATGTATTAAAAGAGCCAAGATTTAAGGAAAAGGAGATGGCAAAAAAGCTGGGTTTAATATCAATGCTTGGTGTCCCCTTGCATGTAAAGGAAGACAAAGTGATCGGTGTGCTAGATTGCTTTACGATCAAGCCTCATAAATTTTCAGAAACAGAAGTCAGCCTAATAACAACAGTAGCAAACCAGGCTGCGGTAGCTATTGAAAACACACAACTTATGGTCAGAACCAAGATAATTGAAGAGGAACTTGAAAAGAGAAAGATGATTGATAGGGCCAAGGAGATATTAATGACAAAGAAGAGCTTTTCTGGAGAAATGGCATTCCGCTGGATACAAAAAAAGAGCATGGATACGCGGAAATCTATGAAAGAGATAGCAGAAGCAGTTATAATTTCTCAGGATATATAAAGATATATAAAATTAAAACTTGATATACATTCAATTCTTTATTATTAGTGACACACACTTAGAAAAGAAGTAATACAAGGGCGTATTACAAAAGACAAAGGAGTCCACAGCATCTCAAAGTTGAGATGGGTGGATTTTTTTTTGATTAAAAATTTATTAAAAGGAGGATAATCTAATATGGGCAATCTATCCAGACCAAATTCAAATGATGCAACAAGAACAGCAAATCGTTCAAGGAGTGTTGTTCCTATGAGCGGTATTTGCTCTCGGTGTGTTGATGGCTGTACAGGTAACTGCGAGGTATTTAAGGCAACCTTCCGCGGCCGTGAATTGCTGTATCCAGGGCCTTTTGGAGATGTAACAGCAGGTGCAGACAAGGAATATCCTGTAGATTACTCACACCTAAATATCCAAGGGTATGCCCTTGGAGCAAAAGGACTCGGTGAAGGGATAGTAGGGGGCCCAGATACAGCCACCTTCCCTGTTGTAAATACAGAGGCTGAATATGGTTGGGACAAAAAGGCTAAAATGAGGCTCCCCATTTTTACCGGCGCCCTGGGATCAACTGAAATTGCTCGCAAGAATTGGGAACATTTTGCAATTGGGGCTGCCTTAAGTGGTATTACCATAGTTTGCGGGGAGAATGTGTGCGGCATAGATCCTGAACTGGAGCTTGACAGCAACGGTAAAATTGTCAAATCTCCAGAAATGGATCGCCGGATTGAGATCTATCAGAGATATCATCAGGGATACGGCGAGATACTTGTCCAGATGAATGTTGAAGACACCCGTTTAGGGGTGGCCGAGTATGTTAACAATAAACACGGGCTTGATACCATAGAACTGAAATGGGGCCAGGGGGCCAAATGCATTGGTGGTGAAATCAAGGTGGACAGCATCGAAAGAGCCTTAGAGCTTCAGAGAAGGGGTTACATAGTTACACCTGATCCATCAAATAAAACTATCCAGGCTGCCTTTAAAGATGGCGCCTTAAAGGAGTTTGAGCGTCACAGCAGAATGGGCTTTATAAGCGAAGATGGGTTTCTCGCAGAGGTCCAACGCTTAAGAGATATTGGTTTTAAGAGAGTAACCCTGAAAACCGGTTCCTATGGTCTTAGAGAATTGGCCATGGCCATCAGGTGGGGCACCAAGGCTAATATAGATCTCCTTACCATTGATGGATCTGGCGGCGGGACAGGCATGAGCCCCTGGCGGATGATGGAGGAATGGGGTATGCCCAGCATTTACCTCCATTCTGCGGCTTACGCCTTTTGTAAAAAACTGACCGACAGAGGTGAGAGGGTGCCGGACATTGCCTTTGCAGGAGGTTTCAGTTCTGAGGATGGGATATTCAAAGGAGTTGCTTTAGGTTCTCCATTTGTAAAAGCTATCTGCATGGGCAGGGCACTTATGATTCCGGGTATGGTAGGCAAAAATATAGCAAAATGGTTGAAAGAAGATAAGCTGCCAAAAACCGTAAGCAGGTTTGGCTCAACCGTTGAAGTGATATTTGTTAACTATGAGGCAGTTAAAGAGATAGTAGGTGCTGATGAGATTAAAAATATTCCCTTGGGTGCTATCGGTTTGTACAGTTACAGCGACAAAATACGTGTCGGGCTGCAACAATTAATGGCTGGTACAAGGAATTTTTCCCTTTCCTTTATCTCACGGAAGGATTTGATGTCTCTTACGGAAGAATGTGCTAAAGTAACAGGGATTCCTTACCTTATGGAGGCTTACAGGGAAGAGGCAGAGGCTATTTTAAACAGCTAATCAAAAATGGCAAGGCAAAAAGGGGTTTGGCCGAATGACCAATTCCCTTTTTTGCTCTATCCTCCTGCCTTCTCCAATGAGGGTATTTTTTGTTTACCCAGCTTGATTTCTGACCAAACAAGTTAACCCTTCCTTGACGAAAAATACTTTTTTTGATAGTTTTTCTTGAAATTTCACAATAATTCAACAACCTTGACAAAAGGGGCACCATAATCTGAACACCAAGGTCCCGTTTCTTACAAAGAGATATGGATTTTTTAATGGCATTTAGGCTTAATTGAATGATATGAAAAACTAGCAGGATCATGAAGACGCAGTAGCTATTGAATATTCAAGACAAAGGCCTTCTTTTATGAAGGGAAAACAATCAACAGGCAAGGGAAACATGGAAGGAATAATAGCTTTTGACAATGAACGATACATAAGAGAACAGACATCTGCAATCCTCCAAAGGGTTAAGAAGTTTCACGACAAGCTGTACCTCGAATTTGGAGGCAAGCTCCTTTATGATTATCATGCTTCGAGGGTTTTGCCAGGGTATGATCCGAATGTAAAAATGAGGCTCTTGCAGGAATTGAAAGACAAGGCAGATATCCTGCTTTGCATTTATGCTGGTGATATTGAAAGAAAAAAAATAAGAGCAGACTTTGGCATTACCTATGATTCCGACGCCCTCAAACTGATCGACGATTTAAGGGGGTGGGGAATCGACGTGCTGGGCGTGATCATAAACCGTTTTGATAACCAACCAGCAGCCACATTATTCAAAAATAAATTAGAAAGGAGAAATATAAAAGTCTATACACATCGTTATACAAAAGGGTACCCCACAGATGTAGACCTGATAGTCAGCGACGAAGGTTACGGAGCAAATGAGTATATTGAAACAGAAAAGCCACTGGTTATTGTTACAGGTCCCGGTCCCGGCAGTGGCAAGTTAGCTACCTGCCTTTCCCAATTATATCATGACTACAGGAAAGGGATTAAGTCTGGATATGCCAAATTTGAGACCTTTCCTATCTGGAATTTACCGCTTAAGCATCCTGTTAATGTGGCGTATGAGGCAGCAACCGCAGATATCAAAGATTTTAACCTTATTGATCCTTTCCATTTAGAATCATATGATCGGAAAGCCGTAAACTACAACCGTGATGTTGAAATATTCCCTGTTCTCAAAAGAATATTAGAAAAAATAACTGGTGGTGAAACATTTTATAAATCCCCTACGGATATGGGAATGAATCAAGCTGGTTTTGCCATTACTAATGATGATGTCACCCAGGAAGCAGCCAAGCAGGAAATTATCAGGCGGTATTTTCGATACCAGTGTGAATATGTGATGGGGTTTGCGGACAAAGAAACCGTTCAGAGAGTAGAGCTTTTTATCAGGGATTTTAATCTCGAACCAGAGTACAGGAGTGTGGTTGAACCAGCACGCCAGTCCGCCAGAGAGGCACAGGAGGCAGATAAAGGCAATGAAGGCATTTATTGTGGGGCGGCCATAGCATTAAGAGACGGTACCATAGTTACCGGCAACAACTCCCCTCTCATGCATGCAGCATCAAGCCTTATTTTGCATGCCATAAAGCACTTAGCAGAAATCCCCAATAAGATAAAGTTGTTGCCTTCCAATATAACGGATTCAATCAAGAATCTTAAGACGGAAATCCTAAATGAGAAAACCATCAGCTTGGACCTGGAAGAAACCCTGATTGCCCTTGGTATCAGTGCAACTACAAATTCTGCTGCTCAATTAGCCATTGAGAAATTAAAAGAACTTCGGGGCTGCGAGATTCATATAACCCACATCCCTACACCGGGCGATGAAGCAGGTTTGAGGCGCTTAGGGGTTAATCTGACCAGCGATCCAAATTTTTCTACAAAAAATCTCTTCATCTCCTGAATATACAAAAAGTGAGATTGTGCATCCATAATTTTATAAAGTCTTCCTCTATCAGGAAACTGCTTGATATATTTTTATCTTCAGACTATTTTCCAAGACAGTATAATTTTATAAGGTTTAAATCCTTTGATAACAATTAAGGGGATAGATAATGCCTAAATGTACTGATATACATAAGGACATGATTATCGGTTCAGGCCCTATCATTATAGGCCAGGCCTGTGAGTTCGATTACTCTGGTACCCAGGCCTGCAAAGCCCTTCGCTCACTTGGTTATGAGATCGTTTTGGTCAATTCCAACCCTGCAACCATCATGACCGATCCAGAGATGGCCGATATTAGGAGTGTTGAAGCTTTCCAAAGTAATCATGGGCTTGTCAAATCACTTCAAAGCTACCATAGGGATATTAATACGCCTTCGGCGAACCAAGGAGGGAGTAACCAATGAAATCAATAGGTGATAACTGCGGTGTATTTGGCATTGCAAAAGAGACAGACTGTGTTCAAGACATATACAGGGGTCTTGACTTCCTTCAACACAGGGGTCAGCAGTTCTGTGGTATTGCCACTTATGATGGGAAAAGAATATACCTGATAACCCATTATGGTCAGGTTGGAAATACCTTCAACCCCCATGAATTGGAAACCTTTAAAGGTAACATAGGCATTGGGCACGTAAGCCTTAAGGAAAGGCAGCCCATGATGTGGCAGGGGGCTGTAGGTGAGATAGCGGTTGCCTTTAGCGGTAATATTATAAATAGCGAGGCTCTTTTAGAAGAGATGAAGGATAGGGGAGAGGCCTTTTATCATGGACTGGATATTGAAATCATCTCCAAGCTCATCATGCAAGAGAAGAATGTAGTTACAGGGATTTCTATGCTGGCTGAAAAGATAAAAGGTTCCTACTCGCTTGTTGTTTTAACACAAGATGGAATATATGCATCCAGAGATATCTATGGCTTTAGACCACTCATGCTGGGGGAGGGATCTGGAACCTATCTTGTCAGCTCTGAGTCGAGAGCTGTTCAGAACTTAGGTTTTAATCGCCTTAGAGATGTGAGGCCAGGGGAGATTGTTTTTATCAGTAAAAAAGGATTCGAGACCAGGCAACAATTAAAAAGCCCGAGAAGAGCCCACTGTGCCTTTGAATGGGCTTACACAGCCAGCATGGATAGCAAGATTGATGGGCTCTATGTTCAAGAGGCCAGAAACAACCTTGGAAAGAGCCTGGCCGAAAGAGATAATGAAGAAGGCGGCATTCAGGCTGATCTTGTGGCACCGGTGCCAATGTCAGGAATCGGACATGCCCTGGGATATCACATGGTATCCAGATTACCCTACCAGGAGGTCTTTCTGTATAACAGGTATGCTGATAGAAGCTATACCCAGTTAACCCAGGAGGACCGAGATAGGATGGCCAAGAAAAAGCTCTCTGTCCTGGAATATGCGGTTAGGGATAAAAAGATTGTCCTTTGTGATGACTCCATTGTGCGGGGTACCCAGATTAGGAACAAGGTGAGAGATTTGAAGAATGCCGGGGCCAAAGAGGTTCATGTAAGGATCGCCTGTCCACCATTGATGTACCCTTGCGATCTTGGCATATCAACCAGAACCTATGGAGAGCTTTTAGCCAGGGAATATCTCTCAGATGGAAATATCACCACAATGGATGAACTTAAGGCCCTGGAGGTCTGGGTTTCTGAAAAAATCGGTGCCGATTCCGTATGCTACAATAGCCTAGAGGCCTTTGTTGAGGCATTGAAGATACCAAAAGAGGATTTATGTATCAAGTGCTGGGATGGGAATCTGCCAACAGCCTTATAAGAATAAAACATGAAAATAGCCTTAGCACAAATTAATCCAATCATCGGGGATTTTACATACAACACAGAAAAGATAATAGCTGCAACAGAAAAGGCTATAGGCCTTTCCTGTGATCTCATCGTCTTTTCAGAACTCGTTATCTGTGGCTATCCGCCACGGGATCTTCTGGAAAAGAAAGACTTTGTCGAGGCTAACCTAGCACACCTACAGAAACTGGTTAAGTCTATAAAGGGAATTGGTGTGATATGCGGATTTGTGGATAAAACCCTAAAAAAAGAGGGCAACCCTCTCTACAACTCGGCTGTACTTTTTGATAATGGGAAGATTCTCCACCAGGCACACAAGAGGCTTCTGCCTACTTATGACGTGTTTGATGAGAGAAGGTATTTTGAACCCGGAAAAGAATGTTCATCTTTTCTCTATAAGGATTGTCAAACAGGGCTCACCATATGCGAGGACATCTGGAACGACAAAGACTTCTTATCGAGACAGCTTTACCCTGCTGATCCGGTAGAAAGTATGATCAAAGAGGGGGTCAATCTCTTCATCAATATTTCAGCATCTCCTTATCATGTAGGCAAAAGAGAATTTAAGTGGGATATGTTCGGGGCTATCGCAAAAAAATATGGGGTTCCCCTGCTCTATGTAAATCAGGTTGGTGGCAATGACAGTGTGCTTTTTGATGGCATCAGTCTTGCATTTGACTCTAAAGGTACAATGGTCGCGAGGGCCTGCGACTTTGAAGAGGACATGGTTGTCTTTGACACTAATAGCCAAAAAGGCGACCTTCATCCAGTTTCTAAAACCGACACGGAATCCATCCTTAATGCCCTCATCATGGGCACAAGAGATTATGTTCGAAAATGCGGATTTTCCAGGGCAGTAGTTGGATTGAGCGGCGGCATTGATTCAGCCCTTACAGCCTGTATTGCTGTCCAGGCCCTTGGAAACGAAAACGTTGCGGCAATCTTTATGCCTTCTCAATATACACTTAAAGAGAATTTTGAAGATACCAAAGAATTGGTATCTAATTTGGGGATCGAGCTTCTTCATGTGCCCATTAAAGGGATATTTAAAAAATTTCTTCAAGACTTATCCCCTCTCTTTAAAGATGTAGCAACAGAAGTCACAGGGCAAAATATCCAGGCTAGGATCCGAGGAACCGCCCTCATGGCCCTGAGCAACAAGTTTGGTTACCTGCTTCTTTCAACAGGTAATAAATCGGAATTGGCGGTAGGTTATTGTACCCTGTACGGAGATATGAGCGGTGGGCTGGCCGCTATCTCAGATGTACCAAAGACCATAGTGTACCGAATTGCTCGTCTGATAAATAAAAAGAAAAAGATGATTCCTGAAAGAATTATTCAAAAACCCCCATCGGCTGAGCTCAAGCCTGACCAATTAGACCAGGATGATCTGCCCCCATATGAGATTCTGGATGGTATACTTAAGGCATATGTAGAAGATAATAAAGCAGCAGAAGAGATTATAGAGCTGGGCTTTGAACCATCAATCGTCAGGGATATCATCAGCCGGGTTGATCGAAATGAATATAAGAGACATCAGGCCCCTCCAGGCTTAACGGTAACCACAAAGTCCTTTGGTTATGGAAGAAGGTACCCTATGGCCCAAAGGTATACACCTATATAATCAATAATGACAGGGTTGTCCTTGGGTATCTCTCTAATATCCCGATCTTTCCAATACAAAAATCTTTAATTGATCCTATAATTATTTTTTTCAAAGTATGTTCCTTAGATGAATATGATGCTTTAACAATTACTTCATGTATCTCGAGAATCATAAAAATTTTTGTATCTTAATAAGTGGCTATGCTGAGTAAAAGAATCATACCGTGTCTCGATGTTAGAGACGGAAAAACAACCAAGGGTATCAGGTTCAAAGACAATATAGATGTTGGTGACCCTGTGCAAATGGCAAGATACTATTATGAAGAGGGCGCAGATGAGATCGTTTTTTATGATATTACAGCCTCAAGTGATCGGCGGAACATTATGATCGATGTGGTTCGCAGGGTAGCAGAAGAGATCTTTATACCTTTTTCTGTGGGTGGGGGGATCAGGACGATCGAGGATATGCATAGGGTTTTGCAGGCAGGAGCAGAAAAGGTGAGTGTCAACACTGCCGCAGTTCAGAACCCTAAGATAATTGCCGAGGGGGCTAAGGGATTTGGCAGTCAGTGTATTGTGCTTGGGATGGATGTAAAAAAGGTAGAAGCAAATGATAAGATACCATCTGGCTATGAGATTTGGATTCATGGAGGCCGCACCTCTACAGGCATTGATGCCTTGGCCTGGGCTAAAGAGGCAGAAAAATTAGGGGCAGGTGAGATATGCCTTAATTCCATGGATGCGGATGGCGCACAGCAGGGCTATGAATTGGAATTGACTCCTCTCATATCTGAAAATGTAAATATTCCGTTTATAGCATCTGGTGGTGCTGGTAATATTGACCATATTTATGATGTGCTAACCAAAGGTAAGGCAGATGCGGCCCTTATTGCATCCATTGTCCACTATGGAACCTATACCATCAAACAAATCAAGGAAGAGCTGCACGCACATGGAGTAAAGGTAAAGATGGCCTGGTAAGCAAAATGAAAGCCTTATTAGCTTTAGAAGACGGGAAAGTATTCTATGGCAATTAGGAACAGGTCCCTTTGCCCCTCGCTCTCGTCCCCCGATACCTTGCGTGCCTCCGCTCGTTTGTGTGTTCCATACAGGACTTGCTCGTTGCCCAGAAGCTAACAACAAGAGCCAGGGCTTTTGATCTCCCAGTAAGCCCTATCTCCAGTATCTCTGAAAAGATAACAATGTAAACAAGCATGTAAAGAAAAGTGAAAAAGAATATTGACCATGCCGCTAAGTACCTGTTCACCTTTGTTTATTATATGTCTGATGCAATTTTTTCAGCATCCTTACCGTTTCATTGACACCCGGTTTCGTTGACGCTGTTCCGGTACCGTAAAGAAAATCGTTCTTCATTTTTTCCATCATATCAGATCGAGCGCTGTACAAATTCTTCGGTTCTCTCATCACATTCTGTTGTACAAGGTAGGAAACGACGAGCGGCATCACAATTGTGATATCAGCGTAACAGACGATGGCGTTGGGAAGCATTTCGGGGTTGACTTTGTTCCAGCTAACAGCTTCCGAAGGTGTTGCACCTGACAGACCGCCGGTATCCGGGCGCGCATCGGTCACCTGAACAAAATAATCGTGCCCTGTAATCTGAAATCCCAATATCTCCTGGAGCTGCGGCTCGGTCTGCAAAAGAAAATTTTTGGGTGAACCACCTCCCCAGATGATCGTCGCGGATTTTCCGTAACCAGTTTTCGCTTCATACACAATGGCGGAAATCTCGTTCACGTCAATGGAAGAATCGATCATGATAGATCGCCCCATCAGGTTCAATGCGGCTATGTTAAGTCCAAGCGAGCTGTCACCCGGTGACGGTACGTATATCGGAACTCCTGATTCGTAAGCCGCAATCACGAAACTTCTCTCAGATAATCTCGGATCATCTTTCAATCTCTCTGAAATCACTTCGCCGAGTTTATAATGAAGTTCCGCGGTACCCATCCGTCTGTTGAACCACTCCTCCTGAAACAGATCCATCAGAAACAGATCCGTTTTTGCAAGCACTTCAAAACCCATAAAAACATCATAAATCCTTACAATATCCTGATCCAGAAGCTCACTGTCATCCACAAATGGCGTTCCGCGATGTAACGGCAGTCCCATCGCAAAATGAATGTCATGGTACACGTTCGCACCCGTGGTCACTATCCAATCCACATAATTGCGCTTGATCATGGGTACAAGGCAGCTTTCTCCCAGGCCACCGGGGGTCATTGCGCCCGTCACACTCATCCCTATCACCACGTCTTTACTGCAGATCTCGTTTGCATAAAGCTGACATATTTCGCGTATACGTGCAGAATTATAAGCCTGAAAATGCGTATCAATGATGTTCAAAATCGAATCCTCTTTCGATATATTTCCACCCCCTATACGTTTCCCGAACTTGAATCTTCTGTGTTCCATCTCTCTCTCCATCATGAATCCCGGTAATGTCTTCAACCGGGAATTCTTTCGTGATTATTTATAGATATTTTTTTGATATTTACCTGCATTTTTCATTTTCCTTCCAGTCTTACTTTTGATGCTTTTCAGTGTCAAGATATAAAATGGAATTGAAAACATGCAAATTCAGTGGATTGCTGTAACGACATGACTCATACTGATGGAAGGGATGACCGGGGGAAGGTTGGAATAGTGGAATTGGCTGACTTCTCCAGTTGCCGAGGATTGCTGACTAGATCTTTTGTGACAGTAAATTCCTATATGTCCTTGTTTGACGGGATCTCAGATCGGGATATTCCACATCCACATAGAGATAATCATCCGATATCAAAAAAACCTTGCAATAAACAGAGTTGGGCCTTATTATCATCACCCGGAAGAAACATTATTGAAAAACATTTATTAATGTTATTTTTTTGGAGTCTAAGATTATGAATATTAAGAGATTAATGATCTTATTAGGGGTTCTGATATTTATCCTGCTGTGGGCAGTTATCTCAGTATATCCTGACTGGCTATGGTTCCAGAATCTGAACTTCGCACCCGTGTTCTGGACAATGCTAATAGGCAAATTCGGGCTTGCCGCGGTAATCTGGCTTTTTATGGTCATCATCCTTTTCGTCAACCTTTACGCTGCCCAGCGTTTTCAACCTGTAGGCGAACAGAAGACAACCTCTATAGGTGAGGTGCCCCTCTCCGGCTGGACTACGAACATCATCATCCTGGCCGCTATCCTGATCGTTAGTCTTTTTATTGCATCAAGAGCTTCCGCGCAGTGGGACATGGTACTGAGCTATCTGAACCAGCACCCATTCGGCAGCAATGATCCCGTCTTTAACAAGGACATCGGTTTCTACGTGTTCTCACTCCCCTTTTATGTGTTTGTCCGGGAACAACTGCTGGTCCTGTTTCTATTTGCTGGAATAGTGACCATCGTATGGTATATAAAAGACGGTGGGCTCCAGATAATCGGACAATTGGCTCAAGACCAACCACCGATCTCCCTGCCAAAGATTAATATCAGCGAAAAAATCAGAAAACATCTTCTGATACTCGGCTGTATCATCGTGCTCCTAATCGGGTGGGGTTATCATCTGAAGGTCTACGGCCTTCTCTATTCCACCCAGGGACCCGCATTCGGCGCAAGCTATACGGACATTCACGTCAAGATTCCAGCCTTCAGGATTTTAATGGTGATATCCTTCATCTGGGGTCTGTTCCTCATATACAATACATTCAACTTCAAGAAAAAACAGCTCTTCTTAAGTGGAGCAGCGTGGTTCGGCGCCATCCTGATCCTGGCCAACGGTCTCCCTATCGTGGTACAGAAGTTTGTGGTCAAGCCCAATGAGCTTGCAAAGGAATCCCCTTTCATGGCCTACAATATCGATTTTACCCGCAAGGCCTATAACCTGAGCAACGTTAAGGAGGTCGATTTTGAGGTCAATGACAGACTGAGCCTGGAAGAGATCAAGGATCATGACGTAACCATCCAGAACATCAGGGTATGGGATGAGAGGCCACTGCTCCAGACCTACAGGCAGATTCAATCCATACGGCTCTATTACGATTTCAATAACGTGGACGTGGACCGTTATCTGATAAACAACCGGTATCGGCAGGTCATGCTGGCCGCACGGGAACTGGTCGTAAACCAGCTTCCGCCCCAGGCAAAGACCTGGGTCAACAGGCACCTGATCTATACACACGGCTATGGATTGGCCATGAGTCCCGTAAATGAGGTTACCAGTGAAGGTCTTCCCCGCCTCATGATAAAGGACCTCCCCCCTTCAGTAAATATTGATCTGAAGGTAGATCGCCCGGAGATCTATTATGGTGAAAAGACGGGTGAGTATATCCTGATAAGGACCAATACCAAGGAATTTGATTTTCCCAAAGGCGACAAGAACATCTATACAAATTATCAGGGAAAGGGAGGTGTTCTCATCAAATCTTTTTTAAGGAGGCTCCTATTTGCCATTGAATTCCTGGATTCCCAGATATTGTTCACTACTTATCTGGGCCCCGAGAGCAGGATCATGTACAACCGCCGGATCGACAGGCGGGTAAACACGATCGCCCCGTTCCTGGCCTATGATACTGATCCCTATATGGTCGTCTCTGGAGGGAGGCTCTTCTGGATACAGGATGCTTATACCATTTCAAACATGTATCCTTATTCCCGCCGATCCAAGAGCCCCTTTAGGAACAGGAGGCTCAACTACATCAGGAATTCGGTCAAGGTGATCATCGATGCCTATAACGGTGATGTCTCATACTACATGATTGATGAAAAAGACCCCATTCTCAAGACCTACGCAAAGATATTTCCAGATCTCTTCAGGCCATTTGATGAGATGCCCGCTGACCTGAAAAAGCACATCCGGTACCCCAAGGACCTCTTTGATATCCAGGTGGATACATACACGAAATATCACATGCAGGATGTCCAGGTATTTTACAACCAGGAAGATCTCTGGGAACCTCCGGCTGAGATGTACGGTGACAGCCGTCAAGAGATGAAGCCTTATTATATCATCATAAAACTGCCGGAAGAGGATAAGGAGGAGTTTCTCCTGATGTTGCCCTTTACCCCCTCCAAGAAGGATAACATGATCGGATGGCTGGCGGCCAGGTGTGATCTCCCTCACTACGGCAACCTGCTTGTCTATAAACTGCCCAAGGAAAAACTGGTGTATGGTCCGATGCAGATTGAAGCCAGGATAGATCAGCAGACAGATATCTCCCGTGAATTGAGCCTGTGGGGCCAGAGGGGTTCCAGGGTGATCAGGGGCAATCTCCTGGCCATTCCGGTGAGTAACTCATTTATCTATGTGGAGCCCATCTACCTGGAAGCGAGACAGGAGAGACAGAGATCTGCTCCGGCGGTTCCGCCCCCATCAGGAAGCCCTTTTGGTAAACCCAAGACGGGCCAAGCCGAGGGACCGTCCAGGCTGAGAAACATAAGGGCCGTCGCCCTGCCCGAACTGAAAAGGGTGATTGTGGCCCTTGGAAATCGCATAACCATGGAAGAGGACCTTGAAAAGGCATTGAATCGTGTCTTACAGGGTGAGATAGCCTATCGAGAAGAGGTATCCCCTCTTGTGCCCGAAACAGGAGAAACCTCTGATCTCGGAGTCCTGGCCCTGAAGCATTATAGTAAAGCTAAAGAATATTTATGTGAAGGGGATTGGGCAGGATGCGTAAGAGAATTGGAACAACTGGAGAACATCCTGAAGCAGTTATCAAAGAAAACGGTGAAAAGAGGACCAAAACCCGGGGATTCCTTGTAACAGCCGGGACTTACCATGATTGATTAAAGAGGAATGAAAGCTAATCATCTCTTAGAATCTTCCTAAGTACAAAAAGCAGGATACCTCCCTTTTCGAAATATTTGACATCCACATCCATGTCCAGATATGCAATCACATCGAGATTCTGCTGGTTCAGAAACTGAAAAGCTCGAACACCTTTATGGCCTGGTCCATAAAGGAACGAATCTTTGCCGGAGCTACATACCTTGATCGATAAAGAAGAAGACGGTCATTCTCACCTTCGGTGGTAAGGCCCCTGTTCTTTGAATAAGAAATGAAGATCTCATCGCTGAAATGCGCGCGCAGGTCCTGTCCATAAGGACTGCGGAGGAAGTACCTGCGGGTAAAGGCGGGATTTTCGGCAACTGCCATATCTTCTGAGACACAAAGCTTTTTTCCCAGATAATGGCCCATGTTTTTAGGACCCAGGATAAAAGGAGGAAGGTTCAACCTGTCGGAGTGAAAAAAGACTACCGTGTATCTTCTCGCACTGCCCGGCACGCCGCGAGTAAAATGCCTGTAATCGAACATCATCACGTCAACGCCGTCAACTTTCCCACGCATAACATTAGAAACCTGCCGTGTTTTCCCCTTTGAAAACAGGCCAAAATGCCCTACCGCATCAAGGGACTCAATATCCATGGAAGGTGTAAACGATAATCCCATTGCTTCGGCTTCCTGACGGAATCTCTTGGTCCTTTTGCCGGAATAAACAAGGAGGTAATAAACAGCAACAATCAAATGCCCGATCGAAATGATCAATACAGCGACAATGGCTTTAATAACAGGACTCATTTTTGTCGCTCATCTCGGATATTCAAATCAGGTTTTGATCAATCTCTGAATAAAAGGGGACAACTTGAAGAACCTCCCAGCTCATATCTCTTATTTATAAGGGTTTCGAGTCGAAGCCGATGGCGGGCAGGTGCTGGCAGATGGGAATCTGAATATCCAACAAAACAGTAAAATGAATACAATAAAAATTACCGTAACAGTTCAGCCACCATTCGGGGCTGAACTGTTACGAGTTATCAAAGCAACCTTTAGATGAATTCATCTAGCAAAATAGGTTTTTACCATATGCATGCGATCACATCTGCGTCATCCGGGATCATGTCGATCACATGGTGTTTTGGCGGATGTGTCTTTTGAGTCATGAGGCTAACCGGTACCATGACAATCAGAGATACAACCGGAGGAATTAATGTATCCAAACCGGCCAAGTGCTCAGGCATCTGATAGAAAAGGATTAATCGAAGTATAGAGCCAACAAAAAGTGCTGCCAAGGCCCCGGGTGTATTGGCCTTCTTCCAGTATATGCCTAATGTCAGCGGAACAAGACATCCGGCAAACACCACGTCAAAAGCAAGAACCAGCATAATTCCCGGCTCAGGCTTAACAATGGCCAGAAAAATTGCAAAGGCAACTACCGGTATGGCCATAATCCTGGCGAATATGAGAAGGTTGCGGTCGGAAACTATCTTGGCCTCTTCATCAGATATCTCTCGGCCCTCATCTTTCCCCAGTGCTTTTCTTCTCCGCTCCAACGGTTTGAGGATGTTCCTCTGAAGTATATTCCTGCCCAGCACTGCAGATACTCCTAATATTCCCCCGTCAGCAGTAGATGCTCCGGCTGCGATAATGCCGCCCAGCATCAATAATCCGAATATATACGGGACCATATCCTGCCCAATCGTCGGCAGAATCAATCTCGGATCGGCGATTTCCGGGAAAAACGTTAAGCCCATTAATCCCATATAGGCACAAACTACACCGGCTACTAGCGTCCCCACCGCTCCATAGAAACAGCTCTTTCTGGCTATTTCAGGGGTCTTGGCAGCAAAGATTCTTTCCATGAAATCCAAAGCTACAACATCACCAATACCCAGAGCCAGAATGCCTGCCCAATTTAGGAGCGCACCATTCTTGATTGAGTATAAACCACTTAAGTCCACGAAATTATCCGGAATTGCCGCTGAGAAGTGGCCCCAGCCAAAAGTGGCGAGCAGATAGATTAAACTACCGACAAACCCTACTATGGCAGGATATATCTGTACTATGTCCGTGGCCGCACAAGAGTATAGCCCCCCACTAACAGTGTAAATCATGATGAAGATTGCTATTATAATCAACGCCGTAACATAATCTATCTTGAAAATAATAGAAACGATCCAGGCAGCACCGGCAAAGTTACCCGCAACCAGTATTGCAAAGCTAAAGATCATTAGAAGTCCAGAGATGATTTCTGTAAACCAATTATATCTTCTATAGTAGAAATCAGGCAGTGTTAGCATGTTCATCCGGTTCAGTGGTTTCGCGTACCACATCCCGCACACAAAAAGGCATAAGGCCAGGCCAAAGGGAAATTGGAATCCAGCCCACCATCCGCCGCCATATACCCCTGCTGCATTGCCCA
>Ga0209977_10000093_pt1 | contig 32167 bp, 28 predicted proteins | sample SumtaG_2_FD_183113 | JGI IMG/M metagenome (GOLD analysis project Ga0209977, IMG submission 183113) | Deep subsurface microbial communities from Indian Ocean to uncover new lineages of life (NeLLi) - Sumatra_00607 metaG (SPAdes) (version 2) | ecosystem: Environmental > Aquatic > Marine > Oceanic...
ATCTCAAGTAATGTATGTCTGGTTTGATGCTTTAGCTAACTATATTTCCGCATTGGGATGGCCGGAAGAAAAAAAAGAATTCGAGACTTTCTGGCCGGCAGATATCCATGTAATTGGTAAAGATATTAACCGTTTTCATACTGCTCTCTGGCCGGCAATGTTGATGTCAGCCGAGATTGACCCACCAAAGCAAGTGCTAGTCCACGGGTTCATTAGTTCCGAGGGAAAGAAGATGAGCAAATCGCTAGGTAATGTAGTAGACCCTGTAAAACTAGTCAACAAATATAGCACCGACGCGGTACGCTACTATCTCCTTCGGGAAATTCCAACTACAGAAGATGGTGATTTCAGTCAAGAAAAATTCAAAGAGCGTTATAACAATGACCTTGCTAATAACTTAGGAAACCTCCTGAACCGAGTGCTTGTAATGATGAAGCGCTATGAAATAGCACCGGTCAAACTCAAGAAACAATATTCATCTTTGGATGAGCTCAAGAAAGATTATCCGCAGTGTTATATCTTCGACAATAAACGCTATAACGAGTTACTCGATGATTTCCGACTAGACCTCGCCCTGGGAGAAATTTGGAAAATTATTACCGAATCTAATCAATTGATTGATAAAGAAAAACCTTGGGTACTAGCGAAGAACGATAAAAAGAAACTGGAATTCGTTTTGCAGAATCTTCACAGTCGCCTTAATGTAATTGGTTGCCTTTTAGAACCGTTTTTGCCAGAGACCGGACAGAAGATTGCAAAGCAACTCAAAAGTTTGAAACCAGAAGTACTATTTCCTAAGATTCAATAACTATTCCCCATGATTCTCCCAATCATTGCTGCTATCAGTAGGGCAACAGAAATTGTTATTGATAAAACAATCCTTTCCCGCCAGAAAGTTGATTTTAAAGTTTATCTTGTTGGTGCCTTTATTCCTGTTCTAATTATCGCTGTGATTCTCGGACTTCTTTTTGGAGAAGTCAAGCCTGCTTTCTTTGAGTGGGCTTACCTTTTAGCTTTTTTTGGCGTGATTGGAACTGCACTGGGGTGGAATGCAATCTTCTATCGCGCAATTCAACATGAGAAGCTAAGTGAGGCTGAACCAATTATTATTGCCACCCCAATTGTGACAATTCTAATCTCGGCAATCTTTATGCCCGAGGAGCGAAAATGGGGTTACGTCATCCTTGGAATTATTGCCGTTCTAAGCGTAATCATTGCCCGTTCCTACAAGCACCATTTAAAATTTAATCGCTATTCTTTAGCTCTGGTTGGCTATACTCTCCTTTTTGGCTTCGAAGCACTTTTCCTTAAAGTCGTCCTTACAAACAGCAATGCCTTTGCGCTCTACCCTATCCGAGTCGTCTTCCTCCTAGTAATTCTCGCGATTATCTTTCGCCCTTCATTGAAAAAAACAACAATCAAAAACTGGCTCTCATTTATCGGCGTAGGTATAGTTGCTAATGCTTATCACATATTAATTTATCTCAGTTATGATTACTATGGCATTGCTGTTACTGCTCTCTTCACAATCTTACAACCAATCCTTATTTACTTCGCTTCAATATTCCTGTTTAAAGAAAAGTTTGATTGGCGTAGCATCGCTGCTGCCGCAATTGTCATCGCCTGCGTGATCTATGCTCAATTTATTTAGAAATCATGTTCGATACTCATGCTCATCTTAACTTCCCTGAATTTGACTCTGACCTTAAGCGAGTGATTGAACGTGCTAAAAGCGCCAAAATAACCGGAATCATCAATCCTGGCTCCAGCTTAAAACACAGCCGCACAGCTTGCGAACTAGCCCAAAAACACCCCTTTGTCTATCCTGCAGTCGGACTTCATCCTCACGAAGCAGCAGGATTGAACCCCAGAGACCTAGATTTAATCATCAAGAAACTAACTGAACTGGTTGAGAAAAATAAAGTAGTTGCAATTGGAGAAACAGGACTGGACTATTATCGCACTGGCGGGGGCTTAGATAGAAAAGCCCTCTCGGAGGAAAAGATCGCTGATGAAATTAAACGGATCCAAGGAATCCAAAAGAAACTTTTCAAAGCCCATCTCGATCTTGCCCAAGAAAAAAACCTGCCTATAATTATTCATTGCCGCGATGCTTATGAGGAACTTTTAAAAATTGTTAAAGACTATAAACTCAAAGGAGTAGTGCATTGTTTTAGTGGAAACTCAAAACAAGCCAAAGAATTTTTAAGTTTAGGGTTGCATCTTTCTTTTACTGGGGTGATTACTTTCGTCAAAGATGACGATGAGCTAATTAAAATCGTCAAAGAAACTCCTCTTGAAAAAATGCTTCTTGAAACTGACGCTCCTTATCTTACCCCAGAACCTTATCGGGGCAAACGTAATGAACCGGCTTATGTAAAATTTATTGCGGAGAAAATTGCTGATATTAAAGAAATTTCCGTAGAAGAAGTGGTTAAAACTACTGATCAAAACACCAAAAACCTTTTTAACTTAACTTAGCGCTTGACTACCTTGAAAAATCGAGTATAATAGAAATACAATAGTGGGGCCGGCTATCAATAGGGTTTGACTAAAATGTACGAGGCAGTGACAGAAAAGCCAAGCGGTTTTTCTTTCTCACCGCCTGAATAGAAACCAGCCGGCCCCACTAACTTCCAAATGCACGTTAAAAACAGAAAAGAGCAACATGCTGCGCAAGAAATATCTTCTGCGCCCCGTAGCTAATTGTAGCTTAGGGTGTTGACCTCCCTCCCGTACCTAAACTTAATCCTACTCGCAAGAGCGGGATTTTTTTTATTTTTTCACCCTAACCACATCTAATTTTTCCTGAAAGGCAATCGGATTATTTCTGATGTATTCACGATAATGGTTTAATTCTTTTTCGTTACGAATAACACGATCTCTAAATCTGAATTGCCAAAATTTTTGACCAGATATATCTTTTAAAATATTAATTTCTTTTGCAGATTGCATTTTAAAACGCCCAATAATTTTTGCCAATAACATATTGCGACGATAAATCCTGTAATTATTAACGTTTTTATAAACCCCCGTAGGACAATTCATGAATTGTCCTACGGGATTATTAAATCCATTCCTTCCACTATGAATAATCACAATCCCATGAAAATGATCTGGCATAATCGCAAATTCATCTGATCTACACACTGAGTAATGTTCTAGTGAATCGGTCCAATGTTTCTTTACAATATCGCCAAATTTTGATAATTGCACTTTACCATTAACAACTTTTCCTAAACATTTAATATTATTTTCAACTTTAACTGTCACAAAATATGCGCCATCCCAAGAATAATCCCAACTTTGCAAGCGCATTTGTTTAAACTTATATTTATTCTGGTATAAATTCGTCATGATGATATTTGACCAATTCCATCATGACATTGTTATATTAGACAAAGATTATACCAATATTAAAAAACGACCCTGGATAACAAGGCCGTTTTTTTATCCATGTAGACTAATTCATGAATTGATCTACATTTTTAAATTATCTATTTTTTGCCTTTATCTTCCTTTACTTCTTCATACTCTCCCTCTTTTACATTTTCTTTCTGATCTTTTTTAGCTTGCTTTGCATTGGCCTGTTGTTGCCCAGCTCCAGGTGGCGCCTGCTTTTGACCATACATGGCCTGACCAATCTTTTGTGCTGACTGACTTAATTCCTCGGAAGCCTTTTTGATTGCCTCCGTATCATCGCTATCCTTGACTTTTTTGAGGGCTTCAATCTTTTCTTTAATTTCTTTCTTATCGCTATCAGAGATTTTGCCTTTAGCTTCTTTCAGTACTTTTTCCGTGGAAGCAATCAGGATTTCGGCATTATTTTTTACTTCTACTTTCTCTTTTTTCTTCTTATCTTCTCCAGCATGTTCTTTGGCTTCTTTTTTCATCTTTTCAATTTCTTCTTCATTTAAGCTAGAGGAAGCTTGAATTGTGATTTTTTGTTCTTTGTTAGTCGCTTTATCCTTTGCCGAAACGTTTAAGATACCATTAGCATCAATATCAAAAGAAACTTCAATTTGGGGAACACCCCGTGGTGCAGGAGGGATCCCATCCAGCATAAAGCGTCCCAAGGTTTTATTATCTGCTGCCATTGGACGTTCACCTTGTAGGACATGAATTTCTACCGAGGGTTGATTATCCGCTGCCGTTGAAAAGATTTGTTTCTTGGAAGCAGGAATGGTTGTGTTTGCATCAATTAACTTTGTAAAGACACTTCCCAAAGTTTCAATTCCCAAAGACAAAGGCGTCACATCCAAAAGTAAAACATCTTTGACATCGCCAGTCAAAACACCACCCTGGATTGCAGCACCAATTGCCACAACTTCATCTGGATTTACACCCTTATGAAGATCCTTGCCAAAGAAATCCTTGACTGCTTTTTGAACCGCTGGCATTCTGGTTTGCCCTCCAACCAAAACCACCTCATCAATATCTTTCGTTTCCAACTTTGCATCCTTGAGCGCTTTTTTACAAGGATCAATAGTTTTTTGGACCAAGTCAGCAGTTAATTCTTCTAGTTTTGCACGAGTCAAGTTGATATCCATGTGTTTCGGTCCCGAGCTATCCGTAGTTACAAACGGGATATTTACTTGAGTTTCTGCAGTCGAAGAAAGCTCGATTTTTGCCTTCTCCGCAGCTTCTTTCAAACGCTGAAGGGCCATCTTGTCCTTAGCTAAATCAATTCCCTGATCCTTTTTAAACTCATCAATCAAGTAACCAATCACTACTTGGTCAAAGTCATCACCGCCAAGGTGGGTATCACCAGTAGTAGATTTCACTTCAACCACATCATCGCCAACTTCCAAAATTGAAATATCAAAAGTACCACCACCCAAGTCAAAGACGGCAATCTTTTCATTCTTTTTCTTGTTCAAGCCATAAGCAAGTGCCGCTGCCGTCGGCTCGTTAATAATTCTTTTGACATTAAAGCCTGCAATCTTCCCGGCATCTTTTGTAGCCTGTCTTTGCGAATCACTAAAGTAAGCCGGAACAGTAATCACCGCTTCTTTGATTTCCTCACCGAGATAATCTTCCGCATCGGCTTTGAGCTTCTGAAGAATCATTGCCGAAACTTCCTCGGGAGTGTAGTCTTTACTCCCCATCTCCAACTTCACACCACCATTGGCCTTCTTAATTTTAAATGGTAGGGTTTTAAGATCTTTTTGAATTTCTTCATCCTCGAATTTGCGCCCAATTAAGCGCTTAATCGAGAAGAGGGTATTATCAGGGTTTGTGACGGCCTGACGTTTCGCGAGCTGTCCAACTAATCGCTCTCCTTTCTTATCAACTGCAATTATTGAAGGGGTAGTCCGATTACCCTCTTTGTTAGCAATCACGGTTGGCTCACCTCCCTCAATCACGGCCATACAAGAGTTAGTAGTTCCTAGATCGATTCCTAGAATCTTACTCATAGTTTTCTCCTATAAAAAATTAATTAATAATTATTTAGCCACTTTCACCTTCGCTGCCCTAATCACTTTCCCATTTAACTTAAATCCTCGACTAACTTCATTTATAATCTTACCGGTTTTAAAATCTTTATTTTTAACATGTTCCACTGCCTCATGAAACTCCGGATTAAATTTCTGATCTTCGGTTTGAATTTCTTCTACATTATTTTCCTTTAAAACATTCAGGAGTATATCTTCAATCGCAATCATTCCTGAGACCCAATCATTTCCTTTTAAATCTTTCGGAACGTTTTCCAGAGCAAGGTCAAAAGCATCAATTACAGGAAGAATTTTCAAGACCAAATCTTCATTACAATACTTCACTAGTTCTTCCTTCTGCCCTTCAACTTTTTTACGGTAATTGATATGATCTGCTTTTGCTCTTTTCCAACCTTCAAGATATTCCCTTGCCTTTATCTCGGCTTCCTTTAGGGTTATTTTCTTTTTTGCTTTTTTACTTTTCCTACGCAGTCCTTTAGGTTTATTCATTTATCTAGATTAATTAAAGTCTTGATTCTAATGCTTTTGCAAACTGATTTAAAATTGCTTGGTTGTAATCATAACGCATTCGCTTGGGGCCGATTACTGCTAAAACTCCTCGGAAGTTCTTTGGCCCAAAAAAGGTGCGAATAATGCCACATTCTTGGATTCCTGTTTTTCCGCCAGAGGCGGATCCGCCTTTGGCGGAGGAACTTTCTTTCCCAATTGTGACTTGGGATTTGGTATCTAATGGGACTTGAGAAAATAAATCTAAGAGTTGCGGAAGGTCTTCTAAAATTTCGACAATTTGGGAAGATTTCTGAGCGTCTTTGAATTCAGGTTGTTTTAAAAGATTCGCAACACCGGTGTAGTAGACTTTTTTGATCGGGGAAATTCCGACTGCAACATTTTTTGTCAGTTTGGCAATCTCAGAGACTACCTGCGAAAGCAACTTATCAATATTTTCTGCTTCCAAGAAGAAATCTGAATCTTTGAAGTTTAAGATTAGCTCTGGAAGAAAATCATCTACAAATATCCGGTAGCCTTGATCAGTCGGTGTACATCCTGAAGAGACATGGGGATGCATCAGAAATCCTGCTTTTTCAAGTTCCTTGAGTTCATTCCGGATAGTTGCAGGGCTTAAATCAAGACTTAAGTGTTCTGAGAGCCAGTTTGAACTCACCGGCTCCGCGGTATCAATAAACTCCCTTAAAACCGCATCTAAGATAAATCTCTGTCTTTCATTAAGCATTTTTATGGCTTAAAAACAGCGGAGTCCGCCGAAGCTTCAATTGAATTATAGCATAGGCGTGACAAAAATGGCTGTTTTTAGCAGTCAAATATAGCGACTGCTAATTCTAATATAGCACCACAAAAATTGCTGTCAAGATCCTTGACATTGCACAAAATACATGCTAGGATTACCTCTTAAAAAGCAAAGGTATGTAAATCATTAACAATACTACTGAGCAAGGGAGATCCGGATGAATAAGAAAATAATCGCTTTAATGCTTGCGGCCTTAATTTCGATTATGGTCGCAGGATGCACTAAACGTATTTCCAACGAGGAAGTTACAACAACCGCTATACACGAAGGTTTCAAGGAGGTGTTACCTCAGACTTTCGATAGTGGCAGAGGTACCTGTATCATCGTTCTCCCCTACTCACTGCGAGCAGGAGGGGATGGGATGGAGGCTATGATTTACTTGGGGAAACAAAAAGAAAAATGGTTAAAAAAATTTCCCCAAAGGGAGATTATCTCCTGGACCGCCATAACCCATTCCTATAGTCGCGGAGGAAGCACCTATACAACCGGCATCCTTATTCATTACCAATCTAAAGAACGAGGATACCTGTAAATCTCCTTCAAACTTAAAAGCCGCCCCGAAAGCGGCTTTTTTATATTCAAGAATTAAGTATTTTTCTATCTGCTATCTGCTATCATTTTCTCTCGACAAACCTCCGCATAATACTTCGCACTTTCGCGAACGGTGCGCTTTTAGGCATAAAAAAACCGGCGCTTAAAAGCGCCGGTTAGAAAGTTAAGTTCTTAAGAGGAAAGGGAAACGTCGGGTTTGACTAGAGGATAGTCACCAATCCCAACATCTTCATAGAGAGGAGCTTCCCAGAGTCTGATCTTCTCCTCCTTTTCAAAGGTCATCCCGACAACCTTACCGTCAGGAGCGAGATCGCAAGTGCGAGCAACTGGCCAGTAGTAATGAATAAAGTGACGCGCTTGTTCACCGGCAATCAGGCGACAGAGAATACAGAAATAAACTAACTCCGTGAGCCCCGGGACAAGCTCTCTTTTGTGGCGGGTCCAGAGAGGATTCTCGCAGATTTCCTCAAGCTCCTCTTCACTAATCCACTCCTCGCGAGCATTTCTTGGAAAGATCAGCCAACGACAAGGCATTTTCTGCCCGAGAGGAAACCCCTCTAATAAACTGTTCTCCTTGAATCTTCTTCCATCCTCAAAGAAGCGAGAGAATTTGCGGACGAGAGAGGCAAGACTGAGCGGATAAACCGGGACAAGAATCCCAGAAGTATTAGAGAGGGTAGATCCATAGTAAGGAATTCGCTGCAGAGGCCCGAGTTTTTGCTCGTCGCTGAATTTCACCCCAAGGACTTCCTCGACCTGCTCAATCCTCACGTGCGAACGGGGAGTAACCTCGTAAGCATCTTCCCAGGCAAAACAACGCTGAACCCCATTATTCTTCAAGAGGCTAGCGACCCGCTCGGGATAATCAAAGTCTCCAGAGGAACTGGAAGCATCTGCCAAGCGCCGGAAAATCCCGCCGCCAGAAGTGCTAAGAGTTTTAGCCAGATTAGCGAGGCCCGCGTTGAGAATGCCGTAAGGAAGATCATAGATCGTCTCGTAGCGCGGGGACTTCTTTCCCTTATCTTTTGACATATGCCTGTACCTCCTTTGCCTTTCACCTTTAATTCAGGTTTCCGGCAACTTGTGAGGGTTAAAAGAGATGCTTTTCACCCTTTTTGGGGCTTCCAGCAGTATTTCCCTTTTTGATTTTTAAAGGGCTCCCGATTATAGCAATCAGAAACCTATAAGTCAACTAATTTCCCTTGCTTAGAAACCTCCGCGTAATACCTTGCACTCTCGCGAACGGTACGCTTTTGAGTCTCGTAGTCTACCTCTATCAAGCCAAATTTCATCTTAAATCCATCCGCCCATTCAAAGTTGTCTAAAAGCGACCAGTAGAAATACCCTTTGACATTTACTCCTTGATTGATTGCTTTAAGAATCTGTTCTAAATAATCGTGGATAAATTTCTTTCTAAGTTTGTCCCGAGTATCTGCTACTCCGTTCTCAGTAATGTAAATCGGCAAGTGATATTTCTTGAGTTTTTTTAAGCAGTGATAAATTGAGGGGGGATAAATCTCCCAGCCAATATCCGAGATTAGCTTATGATCATTTTGATCGGGGAGATGAATTTTTTCTGGTTTCTTGAGACTGGAATTAAGATCAATGTAGTTATAATGGTTGAGGCCGATGAAGTCTAATTTTTTCTTGATTAGTTTTAAGAATAAAACGTTCCAGAGGAAGTGGGCAAAGTGAGCGAAGAGGATTTTAAAGGGGTTTTTGGTGCTTTTTTTGTCGTAGTAAAAGTTATTTTTGGCAAGCCCGATTTGGAGATCAGGACTGATTTTTTTAATCTCGCGGTAGGCTTTTTTATGAGCTTTCACTAAATGGCGAAACATCTTTTGGAAAAGCCAGATCCCTCCTTTGCCCGGCGGCCAGATTTTCGCAATCGTGCCGCAGGAGGCATAAACCAAAGGCTCGTTAATTGTGATCCAGAACTTGGCTTCTTCACCCAGTTCTTTAATTACATAGCGAACATAGCGCGTGAAATAGTTAATTGTTTTGCGCTTGCCCCAGCCGCCTTTCTTTGAGACCCAGATTGGAAGAGTAAAGTGATGCAAGGTCACAAACGGCTCAATTCCCCGTTTTTTCAAAGCCCGAATCACTTTCCGGTAATGCTCAATTTCTTTCTGATCAAAAACGCCCTCCTCCGGATTAATCCGGCTCCATTCAATTGAAAAACGATGAGCATTCTGATTCAACTCCTTTGCCAAACCAAAATCCCCTTCATAACGATTGTAACTATCACAAGCCTCCCCACACTGCTCCAGTCCCTTCTCTTTCTCCCACAAATACCAATCACTCTTAAAATTGCCTCCTTCAATTTGATAAGAAGAAGTGGCGGCACCGAAGAGGAAAGTTTTGGGAAATTTTTTATTTGGCATTCCTGATTAATTTATTAAAGTCCTTTTAAAAATTATAATCAATTAACTCACTCCACTTTTTCTTCTTTTCAAAATTCTCCTTCTGACTATCTACTAAAATCAATTCTTTCATACCTTTATCATTTTTTGCTTTTATAAGCCAACTACATCCATTTTGAAGTTTTACAATAATTTGTTGCCTGTCTTTTTGAAGTTCCATTGAATCAATTTTGGAATCTTCATTAAAGAGAGGTGTTAACCCTCCCACATTCACCCCTTGAAATCCCGGTCTTATTTCTAAATTTTCATTACCTTTAATTATAGACATTATTAATTATTAATCCCTCTTTAGTTAAATCCTTCACCAAAGTCAACTACCCGACATTAAAAATAAATGGCGATCTTTTTGTAAGCTTTTCAATTCTTCGAAAATTCTTAAGGATATTTTTTTCTAATTTCAAAAAATGCTTCTTCTTTTCTACAACCCTTAAAGTATTAGCCATTGCAAGTATATTACTCCTTGCAGATTGCGGATCTGCAATTTTTCTCTCTAACAAACATTCCTTGAACTTTTCTTCCATGTTATTAAAATTTCTAATGTACCTATTTGCTGTTCTTATCTCGCTGATTAAGGAAATCATTGGTCTGATAATATTCTTATTACCCACTTTGCCCAATTCAGTCTCTTCCTCAACCGGTAATAAAATAAAAGGATCATTAACTACCTGCTCCTTCTCTAATAAATCTATTTTCCTTTTAAGAATTGCTTGATTGTCCACTATAGTTTTTAGACATCTTTCAAGTAGATAGCCTAGATAAACTAACTTATTATAGGCAAGCTTTCTCCTTTCTCTCATCGCATCTAAAACAGTAGCGAGTCTTGAAAGAATAAAGGCAAAGAAAGCACCCATGAAAGCACTTATAAATATAGCTAATCCAAATGGTATTTCATTAATATTAGTCAGGTACCAATCAACAAAAATTTTCTTAAAAACAAACCAAAAAACCACTGCAGCAAACGCAAAAATAATACCCAAAAACAATGCCACCCAAAAATTTCTGGTTTTCCCTAAAAGTAATTTAATTTTTGAGCTATGTTTCTCTGCCATTTTCTACCACCTTAACCTCCTCGCTCAACTCCAACCACTCCTCCGAATTTTTTTGAGTTCTGAGAAGTTTTTTATTTAATTAATAATCTAATTTCAGCTTAATCCCATTTTAACCATTAGTCAAACAACCAAAAACCAGCCTCTCGGAGTAAGGGGCTGGTTTTGCAATACAACTTTATCTAGGCGGGCTACACCTACTGCATGGCGTCAGGCCCCTTGCCTTAGCAGCAGAAAGTTTAATTGGAATACAGCTTTTACTGAGGTATTGACAACCAGCCGAGTGATACTTTGAACCAGTATTAGTAGTGTAGACCGTAGGATCGGGAGGATCGGGAGTATAAGGACTGGTTTTGGGAGACTCTGGCTGTTGTTGAGAAGCAGCAGGTATCCTTGTACCAATCTGCTTAACCTGATTAACTGGATCTTCAATAGTCCTTTGAGCAATGACCTTCTTGCCTTTTGCCTTACTACCACTATATACAACAACATAAACAACTACTTTTTCACCATTTTCCCCTTTAGTTGTTACTTTGCTTGTACCCTGATCTAGTTTGTCGGTTTCTTTGGTAACAGTTTTGTATTTTGCCACTTTGCTCCCGACAATAACCCCGCTAAAGTTTGATTTTTCGCTGATGTTGCCTGCTTCATCTTCTGCAGTAAGATAGAAATTGCTTTTGCCGCTTTTCACACTAATATCCTCAAAAACAAAAGTTCCTTCTTCAGTATCTCGAGAGTCAATTTCATCACCATCTTTAAACAGCTTCACAACCGATTCCTCTCCTACTGACCCCTTAACTTTTACCTCCACACCCCCGTCTTCATCAATAACAATACTCTCCTTGCTGAAATTTGAAAGAGATAAGCTCCCAGGAGGTGTAGAATCATAGACAGTCGAGAGTTCGTTGGAACTTTCTCTCACATCTTCTCCCTTGAAGCTCTTCACTGTAATTTTGTACTCCCTCTCTTCAGTAAGAGGAGTCTCAACTGAAAATTTTCCCTCTCCATCAGAGAAACCTTCAACCTTTTCCTCCCCATCAAGAAGTACCTTGACATTCGCATCCCCGAAAGCACCTTTACCAGAAACTATAAGAGGGTTTTGATTTGTTGGGCTGTCAACAGAATCAATCTCGAGCGGCTCATCTGCAAAAACACCAATCATAATGAGGGGCAAAACGACTATAGCAGAGACAACCATCCAAAATTGGTGAAGAGGACGCTTATACCATCGCTCTTTGGTTTTTGTTTGAGAAACAGGTTGACTCATTTGTCGTTAATTAAAAAATAACCCTAATTTAATCTTAATCCTGCTTTAACTTTTAGTCAAACAACCAAAAACCAGCCCCCGGTGCAAGGACTGGTTTTTAAAAGAAAATGGATTTTACTGAGGCGGATCACAGACACTACAAGGAGTATATCCCTGAGCCTTAGCAACAGAAAGTAAAATTGGGATACAACTCCTGCTAAGATATCGGCAACCAGATGAGTGATACTTTTCACCAGTTTTAGTAATATAAACCGTAGAATCAGATGGAATTTCCTCATCTTCGTCTGGCGTAGTTTTTGGTGCAGGCGGTACATTATTAGAATTATCATTGGAAGAATCTGTATCAACACAGGCTACCCCAAAACCTACAATAAACAGAGCCACCAAGAGAAGACTTATAATCTTGAAGACTTTTTTCATGGCTTGGTTAATTAATAATACTAAACTAATCCCGATTTAACCCTAATCCTCGTCCAGTGATTAGTCAAACAACCAAAAACCAGCCCCCGGTGCAAGGACTGGTCTCGAAACCAAAGGATCTCCCTAGTCCTTATTTGCATCTATAATTGCTTTCTGAATTACTAACTTTGTAATCCAGAATGATCCTAAAGTACATATACACCCAAGGATGTAGAAGAATCTTCCTACTGGCGGTAAACTCTGTCGCATGATAACCTCTTTTTATTTAAAAAATAATCACAAAATCGGCTTTTTCTTTTCTAATAATTTCTCACTCCAGATCAACTGAGATCTCGTCAGCATTGAAACCTGCATCTGATACCATTGGCACTAACTGCCATTTATTCCCTTCTTTGTGAAACATTAAGTTTATAATTGCAACATAATGCTTCTCATTCCATTTTACAATCGTCTTATCATTCATCACTTCATTCGTCTCATATTTCTTCCACCTAGAAAAATTTGATGGTTCTGCATCCAGAATAGAGTATCTCATCTCAGAATTCTCAGAATGAAGCTCTCGCGCTAATTCCACAAGTTCTTTCTCAGTCATCTTAGGATTTATCTTTATAGCTGTCCAATCGGCATTCATACCCTCGTCCCTATAACTTCCCAAAATCTCATACATTACTGTGTTTCCCTCTTCTCCACTGTCATGCTTAGGTTTGTAACTAATTCTTATCTCCTTAGAAAACTTACTACCATTACCCGCTGCATCCTCAGACTTAAATTTAAACTTATTTAAACCTTCCTCAAGTCCTACATCTACCAAACTCGCTCTACCACCCTCATTTGCTGATTCCCTCCAGACTTCTTCATCTCTTCTATATAAAACAATCACACAATTACTCTCAGTTTGAAAATCTAAGCTAACCTTATCATTAGTAGTAACCTCCGAGAGTTTACTCAAAAGTCGAGGAGTTTTGGGAGGTGTAACATCGTAAATAACACTAATCTCGGAACTCTCTTTGTGGCTATCATTCTTACTAGCTTTCACTTTAATTTTATATTCTCTCTCATCTTTCAGCTCAACTTCTATTGAGAACTTGCCATTACTATCGGTAGTTGTTTCACCAACCTTCTGGCCATCAAGATAAACCTCAACTTCGGTTCCTCCAACCCCCAAGCTGCCAGTGTTTCCCGAAACCACTATAGGAGATTGGTTGGTTGGACTCTTAATTTCGTCCACTGACGGCTCAGCAACTGTCGCGGGTATAAGAGCAACACACGCAATACACCCACCAACTGTAAGCACTATTACAGCAACAACAATGATAATTGCAAGGGTATTTTTAGGTTTCACCTTCTTATTTTTCTCTGGTTTCTTTGTCATCTCAAACTCCTTCCTTAGATAGTTTCAATTTAATTAAAAAATCTATTAAAGAGGCGGCATTGGCCAATTCTCCTCCACTCCCTTAATGCTTACCTTCAAAACAATTTCCTCAGTTGTCCCATATTTCTTAGCAACAACTCCATAAGCTTTTGAAGAGGCTGTCGGGTCATCTGGATATTTTCTTTGGTATTCAATTACTTCATAGTAGATTTTCTTTTGTTCCTCCAGACTAAACCCTCCCAACTCTGATTCATCAGGAACCTCATAATTAAAACTATAGTCATTATTTTCTATACTATAACCAGAATCCTTTTTTGCAACAATTTTACCAACCGAATACGCGCCACTATAGTTTTGACCTTCAAGATAACAGAACAAATTTATCTCATCCGGGCTAGATTTCTTTTTAGCAAACTCATTAACAATCTTTTTGCTCGTGTCCTTAAACTGCTTCTCTGTAAGAGTATCCTTTACTGACTTAGAGAAAGCGACTCTAACACTCCACCTCGAGTAACCAGCGTAACTCACGTCATCCTCTTCAACAATTCTATAATCAACAATTTCTTTATCTTCCTGCTTATTCTCTTCCTGTTTAGACTCTTCCTGCTTAGACTCTTCCTTGCTATCAGAATCATTCTCCGCATCATCTATAAGAAGTGCGCAAGCAACGCACCCTCCAAAGAAAACCAGAATAACTGCAATTACGATCAACGCTGTCTTGTTTGCCTTTTTATTATCATCTAATTTCCTTTTTGTTCCTTGCTTCATTTTTTTAGAAACTTTTGCCATCTTAAACTCCTTCCTTAAATAATTTTAACTCAATCAAATAATCTAACCTAGAAATTTTTATCTTTAAACTTTCTAATATCTTAAAATTCCAACATCCCATCCATGTACCCATCCGCATAGCCATTATTGTAACCATCATCGTAACCAACATCATAACCAACCATCGCGCCACCCCAAGCTCCCTCTTCCTCACCGACACTATATCCACTGCTATACCCTGCGCTGGTGCCACTTTGATAGCCCTCATCCTTCGCACCTTTCACCCTTTGGTTCATCTCCTCTTCTTTTCTTTTCTTTTCCTCCTGAATTTTTTTGTCACAAGTCTTGATCTTCTTTTGAGAATCACTGTAGCCATAATGAATCTTTTCCACCTTGCTGAAATATCTCTTGGCATCACTCCAATGTTTTTTCTTGTAGGCCTTAAGTCCATTCTGGTAATTACTCTCGGAGGAGCTTAGTTTCTTCACCTCTTCTAAAGATTTTTCTACACTATCACTGTCCCACCTTGCTAGTGATTTTTGATAACTATCCACTGCTTCTGAATACTTTTTCTCATCCATTAGTTTTTCACCTTCCCCAGCAAGACTTCTAGCAATGAAATAATCCCTCACACCAGCAAATCCCCAACATAAACCCACTATAACTAAAAGTACAACAAATACCGAAATAATTTTAATTAATCCCTTTTTCTGTTGCTTTACTTTAAACATTTTTGTTCCCTTTCTAATTATTAATAATTTGTAAGATTTCCAAATTAATTACTCTATCCAAACTCTTGAGCTTTTCCAAAATTCTAAAATTCTTCTCAATCTGGTTTATCCTTAAACGCGAAGGTAAAGGAATTAAAATATTCTCCAAACTTCCTAGATCTATCTTTTTCTCAAACCCCCCACTCCAAAATAAAGCATTTAAAAAACCAACACGCATGGTTGGCCTTTTTAGCTCCCCCAGGAAAATAACCCTGTCAGAGTCTCGTGCATCAATTTTGTTTAAAACCTCAATTTTAAGTCTACCACTACCAACCACTAAAGCAAATCCTTGATCACCTTTCTTAACCTCTCTCCACTCACTAAAAACCTCCTTCAGCGGAACAAATTGAATCTTGCCTCTTGGCATCTTAACCAAACTAAAAAGCGGACACCCGACGCTAACTCACGCATACGTCCCGGAGGACGCTGTTTGTGAAGCCGAGTGCCCGCTTTCCTTCCGCAAACAGCCGTAAAAAAGCGGGCAAACGCTTTCAAAAATCCTCCGAGACAGATTGTGAGTTAGCAATTTTATTCTAGCACCACCTTTAACAAAGGCAAGTTTTTTAATCTTCTTTTAATCCTTGACAACTTAGCAAAAATGTGCTATATTAGCACGTAGTGCACAAGCGCAGCGCCATTTAAAAATCAAGTAAAACAAGGCCTTAATGCGAAATACATTGGAGGTAGAAAAAAGATGGGTAAAAAAGATGGAAGGCTAGTCCTCAGACTGCTCTTTGGCCTACTCGCCGGCCTAGGCTGTGGGCTTTATGTCAGTCGGTATGCTGGCTTAGGTGCTAGCATATGTATTGGCCTAATCGCTGGCATAATCGGTTTCGCCGCCATGTTTCTCATAATACCCCTTGCCGACTAGATTAAAAAATAGTTCGGTCGCAAGCGCGACAAGGCCCTAACCAAAACTCCCCGCCCTTCGAGGCGGGGTTTTCTTATGGGTTAAAAGAGTTTTAATTCTTGACTACCCAACTAAGCTATGCTAAATTACAAAGTAACTTTAAAACCAAACAGGCCTTATAGGCTTTAATGTTAAGAATACGCGGAGGTTCGAAATGAAAGAAATGAGTAGGAAACGGAAGTTTCTCATCTGGCTGCGGTGTACCGCGTTTGCCATGATCATCCATGCAGCGATCCTCGTTATCGTCTTCGCCGCCACCAGTGACTGGAATCCGACCACATCCCAAATTACCTGGATAGCCGAGGGGCAGGGAATCGAGGCAATAGCCATCACCACTCTCCCCCTCACCCTGAGCCGCTGGTCAGACATCCTGATCTGGCCAATCTTCCTCAGTATCTTCATCCCCATCTTTACAAGCAAGCGTGTGCGAAAAGATAAGAATATAACTACTGTCCTGGTTGGTAGCATGGGCGCTAGCTTGGTCGTTGGCCTGATCGCTGGTAGTCTGGGCGTTCATCTGCTCTTTGGCCTGGCTGCTGGTTTGGCCGCTGGTTTGTTCACTAGCCTGATCCTTAGCATAGACACTAACCTGAGCACTATCCTATCCTTCTGCCTGAGAGGTAGCCTATTCGCTAGTCTGGGCATTGGTCTAGCTTTTAGCTTGAGTGTTGGCCTGGCTGCTGGTTTGGCCGCTGGTTTGGCCGCCGCTCTGGGCACTAGTCTATTAGCCACTCTGGTAGCCACTCTGGGCATACTCATAAAACGAACTTTTCGCAAGTCCACCTGGGTTTCCTTCGGACACTGGATTGTTGCCCTCAGTCGCTGGCTTATCGCCCGCGATATCAACGGCAACTCCGCCTAAAAAGCTTCACAAACTTAAAACCCCCTCCTTCAGGAGCGGGGTTTTTCTTATGAGTGAAAAGAGTTTTAATTCTTGACTCCCCAACTAAGCCATGTTAGATTACAAAGTAATCTTAACAATCAAAAAAACAGGCCCTAACGAAATATATGGAATGGAGGTTCGAAATGGAAGAAAAGAAAGAAATGAGTAGGAAACGGAGGTCCCGGATTTGGCTACGGTGCACTTTAATAGCTGTAGCCGTTCACGCGGTGATCCTTGCGATCGTCTGCCTCGCCACCCACAACTTGAACCCGACGACCTCAAAAATCGCCTGGCTAACATCAAGTCTTAAGTACGAGGTTATGATCACCTCCCTCCCCTTCGCCATGAGCCGCTGGTCAGACCTTATCGTCTGGCCGATTTGGTTCGGCATCCTTATACCACTCTTTACAAGCAAACGAATACCAGATGACGATTACAAAGTCAGCCTGGGTGCTGGTCTGATCTTTGGTCTGATCTTTGGCCTGGTCGGTGTCCTGTTCTTTGGCCTGATCGGTGGCCTGATCGTTGGCCTGATCTTTGGCTTGATCTTTAGCCTGATTGTTGGCCTGATCGCTGGCCTGATCGGTGACTTGGGCATTGGCCTGATCGGTGGCCTAGGCGCTGGTCTAGGCACTGGCCTGGTCGGTGGCTTAGCCTTTGGCTTGGGCACTGGCCTGATCGCTGGCCTGATCGTTAGCCTGAGCATTGGCCTAGGCATTGGCCTGGGCAAACTAATCAAACTAATACGATGGCTTTGCCGCAGGTCCTTTTGGACTACCTTTTGGACTACCGTCGGCCGCTGGCTTATCGCCCGCGACATCAACGGCGAACCCGCCTAAAAAAGCCTCACAAACTAAAACCCCCTCCTTTTAGGAGCGGGGTTTTTCTTATGGTTAAAAGAAGGCAAGTTTTTTAATCTTATTTTAATCCTTGACTACTCAACCAAAGTATGCTATGCTACTGAGTAACACAAGCGCAACGCCATTTAAAAAACTAAACGGGCTTTATTAGGTTTTAACGGTAGAAATATACGGAGGTTTAAAAATGAGCACAAAGCGAGTGCTCGTGCTCCGCATCGGACTACGACTCCTGCTAGTCGCGGTCGGCCTCAAGATAGCAGGATCTATAATCAGCGACCTCGCCCATTTCGCCCCATTAATCCTCTGGATAATCCTCATGGCAGTCGCGGCGATAGCTTTCGCAGTAGTACTTTTCTACATACTCGTCCTCATCCACCTCAGCGGTAGCGGCATGGACGGCAACCCCACTTAAAGCCACAACTAAAAAACCCCTCCTTTCGGAGCGGGTTTTTTCTTATGGTTAAATAGGATTCTATTTAATAAATCTCGTCTTTTTTATCCCTCACGTAAGAAATCCAGTGATCCAAAACCGGGATTAAACTCTTAAACGGGGCCTCAATAATCCGATCCAAAACAAAAACTATAAAATTAATCTTAGGCAACTTTTGAGCCACCCACTTCCCGGCCTGAATAATCGGAATCGAGAAGAAATCAATAATTGTCGTTAAAAGATTACCTTCTTTCGGCAAAACAATCAACTCACGCATCCCATATCTCAAGCGAATTCCAAAGAAACTAACCGCCGTCAAGAAGAAAATAAACAAGAGTCCACCCAGCCAGTTAAACTCAAGCAAATAAAGGAAATAGATAATCACTCCGAAAGAGACCAAAAATCCCAGCGAATAGAGGACATTGAAGAATGTTCCCAAAACGGGGTGCGGAGTAACACTGCGGCTGGATTTATAGACAATTGAACCTTTATGCTCCTCGTAAGAAATCTTAAAAATTGAATTCACAATCTCAGTGGTATTTTTTGCTGAAGGAGTCTTAACACTCGCTCCAATTAAAAGCATCAGGAATGGATGGAAGGCAATGTTAATAATGAAAGGTGGCCAAATCACTGAGCTATGAAGATATAAATCATAAGGTAATTCTAAAATAAAAGCTAAACTTGTTTTGGTAATAAAGATATAAATCACACTCCGGATAAAGTTCCGGCGCAACTTGGAGCCAAAACCTTTATAGCGCTCCTCACATTTCGCTTTGATTTGTTCCTCAAACTGAAATGGATCTTTCAGGAGTTCCTCAATCCGATCAAGATTTTCCACTAAAACATCATTCAAAGCCCAAAAGATCATTGCGTAACGGCGAAGTTTGCGACTGATAATTGCATTTGTAGAACTATCAGTCTGCTTTTCAATTTTACCTTTGAGGGACTCTAAATTTACCGCAACCTGATTAATTAAATCTAATGAAGGAGCTTGAATCCACTCCGGGTAAAGCCGCTTTAAAATCCGATAATGCAGCATTGCCTGGTCCGCTTTATAAAGGACTCTGTTCATCACAATATAAATCTGGAGGGCTTTTTCCTTCTCGTCAAGATCAGTGCCACCCCATTCCAACTCTGAGGTCAAAAGTGGCGTTGCAAATTCAATTAAGGCCTCTTGGGGCTCTGAAGAAACCAAGATATCTTCAACCTCACAAGCCAAGATTCCCAAAACCCAATCCTGCAACTTTTGTCTTTCCTGAAAGTGCTTTTTGCTAATCTCATCAAAAACTATTTGATATTTCTCAAACGTCGCTTGAATCTTAACCACCGCCGCTTCAGGAATCGTTTCATTCTTGAAGTAACCTGTACGAATTAAATCATCAACTAAGAGACGAGCGATATTTTTATGATCACGGTGATACATTAAAAGACGGCGGGTGATTCTCTTGATTGCATTTTTTCGTAAAAGATGTTCCTCGTGGTACTCAACCGAGTTCCGGAAACGTTCATATACCAAAGCCAGCCCTTCTAAGGTCTTGGTTGCCTTCACCTTGGGGCCTTCTTGGGTTTCCCTGAAACTCTCCCTTAAGCGATTGATAAGGGTCTCTAATTCAGGTGAGGTTGTCAGTTTTTCCTTAAACATCTAGGATTTGTTACTAAAGCTAACTATCAAAAATCCCTCCTTATTATAGACCAGTTGCCAAATTTTTACAGCTTAATATAACATAAACCGGCGAAAAGTCAAGGGTTAGATAAGAAATTAAAGAGTATCGAAATCTCAAATAAGCAAAAGCCCAGTAGTAATCACCGCTTCCGGTTTTTCTACTGGGCATGTTTTATATCCTCACGACTAGCCGATGTCCTCCGTAGAGACAGGACACCAATCCCACCGTGTAACAAGACACAAAGGGTGGGATACGCAAGATCTTGATACTGACCTTGCCACCTAATAAGAACGACCGTGATGTTTAGAATGTAAGCGAAGCTCCAAACAAACCACGGCGGAACTTTCTCGGTACTTGCGTCTTTCCATACGCCCCGGATTGTCGGAATGAAAGAAATCACAATGCCTACTTGCAAGACAAGATTGGCATAGGTAGCAGAACGAAACCACCACCACGCAAAGATAGAGATGATTCCGACCAGCAGGGCAATGGAATCCCAAAGGTTCAGCTTAGACAGCTTCCCCTTTAAAAGCGAGAACATAAGTGTTGCGATACACGCCAGGGAACTTGCAATCGGCAGAAGCCCTTTGACCCAATCCGCACTCATTACGATGTAAGTAATACAGTTAAGTGTGGACAAAAAGGCCCATAGGGTCCAGGTAGCAGTATTTGGACGTGAAGTCCCCCTGAGCACTTGCCGACTATATATGACAAATGTTCCGAGGTGCACTAAACCTGCAACAAATCCTAATATCACATCCACCTGCATTAACTTGACCTCCTTTCTACTTGTGGATCTGTGAATCTTAGGAGGAACTAATTTCTAATGAACTAACTTCAACTATAAGGATCAACAATAGCACATTTTTAAGAAAGAGTCAAGGGTAATTAAAAACCACTTCTCAGGAAGTAATTTTTACTTGTTACTTGTTACCTGCCTACCGGCAGGCAGGCTTGTTACTTGAATTTGGTGACCCTACGGAGACTCTCCGCCTACGCTCTTCGAGCTTCCTGCCTACCGGCAGGCAGGCGGCGGACAGGCCCGCCTGCCGAAGTTCCGATGGAATCGGAACGCAGGCAGGGAACCTTAGAGTAATTAATGGTAGCGCCTACGGGATTTAAACCCGTGTTACTAGGATGAGAACCTAGCGTCCTAGATCAAGCTAGACGAAGGCGCCGCATGAAAAAGTCTGGCGTCTTTACCCGCCGAAGCGGAGCGCAGGCGGGCTAGACCACTAGACGATGAGGCCGAACTTAAAAATGACCAGAGAGGTCATTTTTAGTATAGGAGATTTAGATTGGGAAGGCAAACAACTTATCTTCTACTCTATATGTCCTGCTTCCCTCAATTTACAATAAGGACAACTCACCCCTTTTTTACTAAGCAAATGATAAAGACCATCAATCACATCATTTACATCACCGTTTTTCACAAAACTGTAGTTAAACTTCTTGGATTTATTATTAAGTTCAAAAAACTTTTTGCAACTACAGTCCGGACAAGTCATTTCAACAAAGAGAGCAGTATTTCTCTCTTTATCATTCACCTCTCGATCATTGCCCTTATAAATCTTTGCTCCAAACTCTTCAAATCTCTCCCCCAAGTCAATTTCATCTACATTCTTATCCTTGCCCTTTCCACACCTGTTCTTAAACTCTTCCAGGGTTAGTCTTGATAACTCTTCACTATAGAAACGGTTATGCGACTCACTCCAGTTCTCTCCGATTTGTTTCGCCCGCTTGGGATTACTTCCTCTTTCATTGACAGCCTCAAGAACTTCTCTCCTCAAATCCTTTTGAGCAGATGACTCCTCTTCCTGACCAGACGGATCTTGGTTAATTTCGATATTTTTCTCCATAAAAATTATTCCCTGTTACTTGTCTTATCTCTTTACCCTAGAAAACGGACTCCTAGGAACTCGTGATGCAGGTTTTCCCAGCTTCATTCTTTCAATAATATCCTGATTCACCAACTGCTTATCTCGCCCGTATGTTAGACGAGAAGTCTCGCGAATAGCTTCTGCCAAGCGAGGATCGCCGCCTTTCTTAGGCGGAATAAGCTTCATATCAAAGGGCTTGCTTGCGGCAAGATCAACTGAAAGGACAGTTGAAGCATGAAATTTGTCAATGTTCAAAAGGTCATGCTGATCAAAGATTGGCGTAAAGACCCGCTCCATAATTTCAGCGTCCTCCGGTCCAATCCGACCGCAAAGAATTGTACCAACATTTCCAAAGACCGCTTCACGCAAACGTGCTCGAATACCATGCATCTCTCCCGCTTCTTCAATCTGTGCAATATATTGGTGAGCAATGATTAAGTTTAAATTATACTTTCTCGCTTCAGAAAGAATTGATTCAAAAGAATCTGTCGCAAAGTTTTGAAACTCATCAACATAGAGATAAAAATCACGCCGTTTTTCTTTCGGAATGTTTGCCCGCGCCATTGCTCCCATCTGAATCTTGGCGACAATAATCAAACCCAAAAGTTTCATATTCAATTCCCCGATCTTGCCCTTGGAAAGTTTCACCAAAAGAATCTTACCCTTATCCATAATTTCCTTGATATCAAAGGTGGACTTCTGCTGACCGATGATATTCCGCATCATTTCATTGGTCATAAACGCACCAATCTTACTGATTACCGGCCCCAGCATCTCTGATTTATGAAAGTCAGTTGTTTGAGCCATTTCCTGATCCCAGAAAGCGCGCACAACAGGATCTCTCAACTTAGCGAGCTTAAGCCGTTGGAAGCCTGTATCAGTAATAATCCGTGGAAGCTCAAGCAAAGTTGAACCCGTGCTTGGATCAGCCATGATTGTTAAGAAAGCATTCCGGACAATGTGATCAAAGCGAGGGCCCAAGAACTCCTCGTAAAGCTTATGAAAAATTGAGATCATCTCACCAACCACGAAATCCTTCTCATGCTCATCCTTGTAATCCAACATATTTAAACCGAAAGGTTTTTCTGTATCTGCAGGGTCAAAGATCACAACATCATTAATTCTTTCTTTTGGAATATGGGGTAGAATATCATCAATCAAATCACCATGGGGATCAATCACACAAACCCCACGCCCACTTTGAATATCCTGAATTGCAGCATTTGCCAAGAAGACGGACTTACCAGTCCCAGTACGCCCAATCATATACATATGACGGCGACGATCATCATCTTCAATCCGAACAAGTTGTTCCACACCACGATAGTCGGACTCGCCCAAAACCAAACCTTCCTTTGGAAGATTAGAAGGAGGCGGCGCCTTTTTCGCTTCCAACCATTTAACATGAGGAGTATCTAGATTTTTGTTTGGAAAGTGAAAAATACTCGCAATTTCCTCCGTGTTTAAAATCATCACTTGGCGATTGCTGGTTGGGAAATAACGGAAAATATAATCTTTAATAATTTTCTTGGCCCGTTTCTTCTTAAAGAACCAATGCTCAATTGGTTTTAAGCTATTTAGATGCGGAGAGCTGAACTGGATAAGTGCTCCCAAGATATTACCTAAATTCGCCTTAGCAGAAGCTTTATCCGGGGAAGCTGAGATTACGCGAACTGAAGTTTTGAAGTCAAGTTTGCTAGACTTCATTCCTAGACCCTCAAAAACTTCTTCCTCCATTGGAGTCAAGCGTACCTCTGGTTGGATTTGTTCTTCTGAAGCGCCAGCAGTAAATTCAGTTGCGCTTTGATCTTGAGGGTGAACTGCACTGCGATACATTGTGCCACCAAAATTCAAGAGCCCATGTAAGAAACCGCCGATCTTGTCTAGAAATTTTGAGCTGGTAGCTTTTGGTCCTTTGCCTTCCGCAATGCTTTGGGCAACTTCCTTTGCCCGCTTGCGCCACTTGCCCTTGTCCGGGACAAGCATCACTTGAATTGCGGCACCTTCTTTCTTACCCAATTTACTAAAGGTATTTGTAATCGCATTTAAAGGATCGGATTCTAATTTCTGATAAGTCTTAATTGGATAGATCGCATCCTTGACTTGAGTTAAGGTTACCGCCTCAGTCGCGCAATTGGGACTGAAAATATTATATTGCTTCACTTTTTCAATCACGGCATCAGGATACTGGGCATTGATTTGTTTTTCAACTAACTCCACAAGGTGCTTTGGAACTGTGACGTAAAAGCCAATTTTGCCCTCAATGCTGGCAATCTCAAGGCTGATATACTCCTTACCATAAACCAGTCCTTCTTTGCCACTATACTGGATACTCGCAATATTAGCTAAAAGTGGCTCCATGACCCCAATCAACTCTTTGGGATCTTGTTTTGCAACATCTTCATCTGAAGCTTGCTTTCTTACTCTAACCGAAAGCAAAACCTGATCAACCGCGCGGGGAATTTTCTTGCGCTGACGGAAATAGACAATCAAGCCAAAAACTACCGCCGCAATTAAAACTAAAACTGCGACAATGGTAATTATCAAAAGTCCATAACTTGCAAAAAAGTCACTTAAGAAATTTGTTGATTCAGTTGTGGAACTGTAGTAATCCATAAACCAATTATGGGGTATGCGGGATGCGGTATGAGGGATGTGAGTAGTAACATACCCCATTCCGCATCCTGCATTATTTTAATAATGTATATAAACCGGCGTGCCTTCGACTGCCCAATCATAGACCCGCTTTGCGACTCCTGGTGCCAGGCGGACACAACCATGTGAAATCCGTTGTCCAAGATGACTCAAGGGTTCCTGTACCCCGCCATAAAGAGGCAATTCATGGATCCCATTCTCCGTAGAGCCCGCAAAGTAAATTCCCATCCACCAAGGCATCCAACAACCAGCACTTTCTGACCAAGCCATGGGGCTATGATCCAAAATCTCAAACATTCCTGTTTTTGTTGCCATCCCCGGGCGGCCTGTGGAAGTCATGAAATGACCCCAAACTTTTCCATCCTGCCAGCAAGTAAAGGTCTGGCTGCCAAGATTGATTTCAACAAACTTTCCTCCCAAACCTCCTGTCGGAGGAGTAAGACCATCAGCATCTAGATAGTTGCTTGGTTGACTTTCTCCTCTAACTATCGCAACGAGGCGGACGTTATCTTTAGTGCGTTTAACAAAATAACTGTCAAAGAATTGATTTAATTCCTGCTTGCTTTTCTTAACAATTTTCTTGTTCTGAAGCGAAGTTTTACTTCGGTCTTCACTCTGGACAATCTCGGCATCCGTATGAACCACTCCCAGTTGGTCAAGGACCGGAGTAACCGAATCACCGATTAAGCCGACAAAGAAAAATAAAAGAGCAAACCCAAAAGAATATAACTTGACTGAGTTATTGCTTTTCTTCATCTCCCCTTCTTCCTTGAGCAGTTTCTAGCGCCCTTAGCATCTTATCAGGGTCACCAGTCTTCCGAGCTTCCTCGATTGTCAGAGCAGGTTTTTCCTCCTCCATTGCTTCTTCTGGTTGAACCTCAGGAGTAGGAACCTCAGGTTCTATAGAGGGCCGTTCTAAAACAGGAGGTTTAGGCTCTGCTTCTGCACCCTCTTCTACTTCCGGACGAAAAGGAGGCTTTTCTCCAGCCTCTATGGGAGGTGTTTCTTCAGGAACAGCTTCTCCCCTAGGTCTAGGTGGGAAGTGAGATTCATAAATGTCACGATTTTGATCAGGCATAATCTTAGGTTTTATTTTTGTATTATTTTTTAACTAGTAAATAACGCTTAAGACAAGTATTTTTATCTTATGTGTTATCAATAATAGTCTTAACTGTTTCTCTCTCTCGAGGATCAGAGATTTTAGGCAAGATAACATCCTTGATTGCCTCTTTAACATCTTTAAAGTTGTTCATTTCAGAAACAATATCAATTGTTTCACGAAGAGAGAAAACAAATTCAACAATCTCGTCACTGCTCCCCCTGCGGAAAGCCTCGTGAGCTTCTCTGATTTTATTAGCAATTTGAATTATCTTACGAATTTTATTAATTGCTTTTCTTCTCTCTTTGTTAGTCAAACGATCACCTCCATTATCCTTTTCTTGATTAACAACATAATCCCAAAGAGTGGTCAACTCTTCTTGCTTGAGACCTTTTAGAGAATCAATATACTTACTTAAAATCAGCGCTTCATCGGGGGTAAATTTATCTCTTCCATCAATTATTCTTCTTTCAGGAGGATATTCAATAAATTGTACTCTTGCTCTAGATTTCACTTCTTGCGAGAGAGGTTTAGTACCAAGGTAGTATTGGGGGTTCATTGTTCCCACAATCAAGACGGATGGTCTCGCTTTGATCTCTTCTCTCCCTTCAGGGAGGTAGAGTGTTCTGCGATAATCCAAGAGGGAGTTCAGCATTTTGGCAACACCAGGAGGAAGAGTATTGATCTCATCCAAGACAATGATCGCACCGTCTGTTTTTAACCCCTCTATAAGTTCAGAAGAAACTTTATATGTTCCTTCTTTAGGATCAAAGCGGAAAGCATAGGTCACATCCTCTTTGGTTGTCTGGAAGTTACAAGAAAGATTGAAGATTTCTCGGTTGGTAAAGTGAGCAAACATTTCAAAGAGGACATTTTTACCAGTGCCTGCTTCACCCTCTAGAATTAAAAATCCTCTCTGCTGATCCATTTGAATCCTTAACAGTTTAGCTATTTTTCCTAACTTCTCAAGATAGTAGTCAGACATAATCCAATCCTCTCTAAAATCAGCAACTCTGCGTTTCAGTGATTCAAAATATTCCTTTGCCTTACCCTGGTAGAGCTCAATTGTTTCCTGAGTTGCAGGATCATTTAGGTCAACTGGCACGGAGCCAATCTCAGGTCGATAGGTTCTACCAAAATTATCTGCGAAAACTAGCGATCCATACTCACTTCCCTTTGCTAATGGAATAGTCTTAGGTTGCCAAACAGCTTCAATATCACGGAAAATAGGGAAAGTTTCTCCACCAAAGTTAGCTTCATCACCTTCTCTGCTAATACTAAGAACCTCAAAATGTTCTAGATCCCGACGTTTTGTATTAATCAGCTCTTCAAGTTTCCTCTCGCTTTCTACTCTTAAGTTATCTGGAAGAGTTAGAATCCTAGCACGATATTTGGTGATTAAAGGATTGCGTTTGAGCCGTTTTTCTAGTTCTTCAGGAGTAGAAGTCTCTTCATCAATCGTACTTCCAATCCGACTAAGTATCTCTCCGACCTCTTCTAGGAGCTGGGCGATTTTAAATCTCTCTTTCTCTTCTAATTCCTCTTTTCTCTTACGAAGGGATTTCTCCTGTACCTCCCTGGCCTTATGCAGTTTTTCGCGCCACTCATAAACAATCTCACTGTCTCCAACTGATGCTAACAACTCTTCCAAATCCATCCATTCTGGTGCACTTTCCAGAGCGTTTAGCTCACCCAGAGAGTTAGTTTCGCTGATCATTTTCTCAATCTTTCCAAGGTACCCCCCAATTTTTCCTATTAGTTCGTCTTGAAAGTTTGCTAGAATTTTTTCTTTCTTCTCGCCGAGTGCGGCAATGGTCTGATCGATTTCTCTCCTAATTTCAAGACCAGTTATTGTTACTCCACTTCTTTCTACAACAAGAGAGTTATAGTACTCCTCTAGCTCCAGAGCTTTCTCTAAACTTGAGGCGGAAGCTAAAAGAGCTTCAAAGTCTTCTAGGTTCCTGCGGAGGTCCGCTGTTCTAATCTTACTCTCTTTTTCCGCGAGTGTTCTCTCAACAGCCAAGAAAGCTTGGGGATATACTGCGAAGTCAGGATCTTCTCTTAATACTCCTAATTTGGCAGCGATTTCATCAAGGGAAGCCAGATCTTTTGCCTTCTTAATATCTTTTTCAAAGAGTTGCCCTAGTTTTCCTTCCAATTCCCCAACAATCACTTCTTCATCTAATCGTTTAGATCTCTTCCCCTTTTTAACTTTGCTGGTTCTAATTCCTTGGATATCTAATCCCTCTACTTTCCCTAGTAATGCTTTCAGCCTCTCCTCCTTAGCTTCTCTTACGGCTTCTAGTCCTCCCTTGGGGATGCCTCCAAAATTGGTAGTAACCACTCTTAATTTATTATCCTTATCAGTGAAGTAGATGTTCCCTGTTTGGTCAATTTCAATATTACCCTTTACATTTTCGTATTCAACAACTTTTTCGAGAGTATCTCGCTCTGAAATTGTTAACTTTCCTTCTCCTTCAGGTGTTTGATACTGGATAATAAAAAAGTTTCCATTGGGATCAAGCTTAATTTCTTGTAACTCTCCCCTAACTCCCTTTACCTCCTGACCTTTCACGGGGTATTTACCTTTTTCTAGATCATCAATGTTAACTTTCTGAATAGTATTTTTAGTGGCATTAATATAGAAGATTGTTTTTTGATCAAGAGGATCCAGGTCAAAACTTCTTGCTCCCGCACTAAAGTGCTTTGTTCCTTTCTCTCTATCAACGATCGTTAACATTCCTTTGTCAGTAAGTGAAACTACAAGCTCAGTCTCTGGAATTATCTTACTTTTGTCAAAGTAAACAAAATTCTCATTAACAAATGGAAGTCCAGAGCTCCCTCTTTCTACATCATCACGAGTTGGGAAAACTGTCTCTTGCCACTGTGACGGCAATAAGTTTGAATCTTCCTCTCTTACTTTATAAGTTACAATTCTATCTCCGTACCTAACAAGGAAATAATTACCATCCTCATCTGTCTTAACTCTAAGTTGCTGGTCTAAAATTGGCTTCTTTTTCTGTAACCCATCAAGACTTGTGAGTAAATCAGACTTGTACATATACTTAGATCTGCCTTGACCATCTTTCGCTTTAAGTTTTGGAGCAAGATTGACAAAAAACTGTTCCACCTTAGAAACCTCTTCCTTTGAACAGAAACCCTTCAGATGATTTTTGAGATCACCACGATCACCATAATCAATAGAGACACAGTCATTCTGGTGGACGTTCTCTAAATACTTTCCCACTTCAAAATTCGCAATAGGAATTTCTTTTTCCTCAAGCTGATTATTAAAGTTATAAATAAATATTTCGGGAACTTCTCCAACCTTCTTAACAACCACGGTGTAATTATCATTAGAAGCAATGTCCTCAATTTCATACTCTCCTGTATTATTTTCAAAAGCAGTCTCTGGCAAAAGATTTGTTTGTAGCTCAAAATCCTCTTCCAAACCTAGTTCTCCCGGAAGCTCTTCAGCTCTAGTTTCCTCTTCGCCTTCAACGGAAGACGACTCTTTTTCTGGTCCTTTTGATCCTGGCATATTCTTCAATTAAGTCTTTTATTGAGAAAGTTTCAGAATGCGCTGTAGGGTAACTCGCAAGATCCTGAACGCCGCAGTAGGTAATTTCTTGAAAGTCTCCGGATTGACAAAGTTTTTCTCACCGAAGTAGCCAGACAATGCTTGCCCTTCTGCTCCTAGCCCAAAACCTTGGATAATCATTCCTTTTTGATTTTCACGAATTAAGTTCTTTAATGCTTCACCCGTTAATCCACTGTTTGCTCCTCCGTCTGAAATGACGAAAATTGCGCCAAAGCTCTCAGGAAATTTTCTCCGCGCTCCAGTCATTTCCTCAAACGATTCCTCGAGAGGATCTGAAAGGTTAGTAGACCCACCTGAAGCATCCGACAACTCTACCAGTTTAGGTTTTATTCTTGTCCGAGGATTATCATAATCATCATCAAAGTTTTTAACATCCTCCACGTGGTCTCCAAAAAATTTAACCGCAAATGGTATTTCAAACCTTTTCAAAACCCTTGCAAAGAAAATTGTTGTTTTTAATGACTCTTCCATCTTCTCCCCTGCCATCGAGCCAGAATTGTCAATCAATAAGGTAACATACATCTTAGCTTCAGTGCTTTCAACTGTCTCCCTACGCTTGAAAATGCGATAGTCACCAATTGGTACCTTCCTTGAAATCTTGTCAAAATCGATCTGAGAACCGCTATAGAATTCTCCTCCGTATTCATAAGTTTCTTTCTTAGGCAAGTAGCGATATAAAACACGAGTAAAGTTCTCTATAACCGGCCTCATTGAACTTTCAAGTCTCTTGAATCTGCGAAAATTTTCTGCCTCCCCAGGAGCAAATCCTAACTCACGCATCTCTCGCTCTTCTTTTTGAGCTCTTATTTCCTCCTCTTGCCTTTTTCTCTCCTCTTCATCAAGTTCTTCCTGCTCTCCTTCTTGTTCTTCCTTCCTCTGATCTTCCTCTTTTTGGAATTGCTCTACTTCAGCCTTTGCCGACTCCACTTCCTGATTATCCGCTTGGTCAATTTCAGTTTGATACTGACCGGTCTTTTTATCTCGCTTCATTTTCAAGAACCTTGGCAATTCTCTATTTAAAGCTTCAGATTGCTTTTGATCAAGGTTCTCTCTTGCCTTTTGATCTAGTGCTGCTTTTACCTCGGGAGAGAGATTATTGATAACCTTCTGAAGTTCCTCAATCAGCTCTGGTGAAAGAGCAGTTAGATCAACATCTGGTGACAAGCTTCCTGTTTCAGAGCCACCTTCTACCAGTTCTTGATCTTGATCTATTTGCTCTTGTGCTTGTTTAGCCAATTCACTCTCAACTTGCCCCCTCAACCCTCCTGGAAGATGTTTTTCTATTTCTTTATCTAGCTTAGGTTTCTTCTCAAGCTTTTTGCGGATTTTTGAAAGAAATCCTTCAGGAAGTTCTTGTTGCTCCCCTCCTTCTCCTGGTCCTACACCAGGAGCAATTTGTCTCATCAACTCTTTCAACAATTCATCTTCAGTGGCCTTACTTTCAAGAACCTTATACTCATCCCAGATTTCATCTCGCAGTAGCTCAAAGTTTTCTTGAGCACTTCTACTATTGAAAAATTGCTCTACTTTAGGCTTAATTTTCTCAAAAATTTCCAAAACCCTTTCATTTTCAAGCGTTGGAATATTCTCACCCTTCAACCAGTGGTGAATGATGTTCAAACTAAGCTGACGAGTAAGTGGTTGAGAATTAATTTTAGCAATAATTTCAGGGGTGCTCTTCTCATAACGTTGGGTCATCTGCTCTTGGACAGTTTTCGAGCCTGCAATTTCCAAATTATTAACCCAAGGATCTTCCAAAGCATTTGCAATATTGACCCACGATGAAGGAAGATACCCTTCATCCAGACTGATCTTTTGACCTTCCACCAATAATTTAAAATCACTGTTATTCGCGTGCCCCACCTCATGTCTTAAGACACCCAAGACTGCAGCTTCCTCTTCAGTTGCTAACTCCCTCTTGTCATAAAGAATATTCGTAGGTTGAAAAACCTCTGGGTCAACACCATCAAGGTTTTCTAGCTTTCCTGTTAGATAATCCTCAATAACTTCATTAGCTTGCTCACCCATTCCACAGCTCCACCCTTTTTCAGATGGCAGAACATTTAGGTCATATTGGCGCGAAAAAACGCGAGCAATAAGAGTAATTTTCTCTCGGAGTCTCAAAACCTCCTCTGGGGTTCGAATAACCTCAGGGGCTATTTCCTCCTCTGTGAATTCATTCCCAGCAGCCTCTTCAGCCAAATTCCCCAATTCGATTGATCCTTTTGCCATACCATAAACATTAGCTACATGTTATTCAATTATAGCACAAATTTGGCTTTTGGTCAATAAATTTAAGCTAAATAAAAAACAGGGTTTAGACCTACACTTCCTGTTTGGATCACAACTTAACTACTTTTTAGAACTTCAAATTCAAGCGAAAAAGTACTTCCTTCTCCCAACTTACTTTCGATGCCAATGCGGCCTTTATGAAGCCCCATGACCTCCTCCACAATTGCTAGCCCCAGGCCTGTTCCTTTTCCATCAAACTCTTTAGCATCCCTGCTTCTGAAGAAACGTTTAAGAACATTTTTCAAATCCTTATCTGCAATTCCAATCCCTTCATCCTGAACCCGAAAAACTACTTTGTCATCCTCCTCAAAAAGATAAACTAAAATCTCTCCACCCTTCGGAGTATACTTAATTGCATTCTGGATCAAATTCTTGAACGCTACTTTCAGCAAAAATGGATTACCCAAAACCTTCACCGGGCTTAACTGAAATTTCAGATGCACTCCTTTTCTGACTTCAAAGTCCTCCAAAAAATCAATCACCTCTCGGACCAAAGGGTCAAGATCTATCACC
>Ga0209977_10000094_pt1 | contig 31948 bp, 29 predicted proteins | sample SumtaG_2_FD_183113 | JGI IMG/M metagenome (GOLD analysis project Ga0209977, IMG submission 183113) | Deep subsurface microbial communities from Indian Ocean to uncover new lineages of life (NeLLi) - Sumatra_00607 metaG (SPAdes) (version 2) | ecosystem: Environmental > Aquatic > Marine > Oceanic...
CTTTCTATCAATTTAGACTATTTAAAGCAAGAATTTCAAAGAGAGATTGAATTAACGAGAAAGTGAAAACTGATTTGTCCATTTATATGATTGTCTCTTGAAAATTATATAAAAAACTCAAAAATTTTCTTTTGCCTATAATTATTTTCACTTAAGTATCATTTTTTTCCAAATTTTTTTCTTTTTTTAATAGTGTGTTTTGCGCTTTTTTTATTGCTCGATCGATTGTTGTTTTAATTGAATGCCACCATATATTTGCGTCTTGCTCAACAAATGAGGGAGAGGGGTAAAAACTTTGCCACTCTTGATAATCACTTGCGATTATCGTTCCTGTTAAATCAAAAATAAAAGTTCTGCATCCCGTTGTTCCTAAATCTAATGCAGCAACAAACATAATTTAATTAGACTCTCTGATTATTAGGTTTATTAATAAGTTATATATCCAATTATTTTATAAAAACCATTAGAAAGGTTTTTAATATATAAGTCAGGTTTATTTGATTTTTTGATACCCACAATAAGGACATATGAATTTAACTAACCCCACATTAAAAACTTTTATCTCTGTAATCAGTTTATTACAGTTTGGACAATCTTGTTACGAATGGAGTTATTGATAAAAGCTTTTAAATGATAAAATAATCTGTATTTTAATCATCTTTTTCATGATAAAAATTCATTAATTAAATAAAGTAAGAAGTCTTACTCCATGCCCATTAACCTTGAAGGAGAAATGTTTGAACCAGTTAAAAACTATATAATAAAAATTTGTGGATGCCCAGAATATATAGAAACATTTGGGCATGACTCTCATGAAGGTGTACCAAGTAATACAGGTTGGTTATTAAAAATAAATGAGTACTGTTCAAATCCAGATGTATATGGTATGGGAAGAGATAGAATTTATCTATGTCAAGGAAAACTTATCAAAAATGCTAAAGGAAAGCTCTGGGAAGTGATTGGACAAGCGATTTCAAATAGAAATTATTGTGATTACTTGTATATTTTCTTTGAAAAAGAGTATTGGGAAAAAAAAATAGAAAAAAACGACTCGTATCGTCAAGACTTTGAAGCCATTTTAAAACAATTTAATATTGGTTTATTACTCATCAATAATGAACTCCAAGTAGAAGAGACCATCCAAGCTGAAGCGCAAGATGCACCTAAGAAGAATATAAATGAAACCAGACAGAAAATTTATGATGTAACATCATCTTCAACCATAAAAGAGTTTTTTAATAATATATTTGAAAATTTAAAAAAATCAGGGAAAGAAGTTCACTATCTAAGAAAAACTTATTTGAAACAGAAACAACCAGCATATTACATTTATCTTGATGAATGGCAAAAAGATATGAAATTGGGATATTTTATTAAATTCCTTCAGGAAAAAGTCTTAGTTGGAATAAGTGCATCTCCTGAACTAATGCAAGGAGAATTCCCAGATAGGCTCTTAAAGAACGAGAGATTTAATTTCACTGAATATAATCAAAAGACAATTGATGCTACAAATTTTAAAAAAGAAGAGAAAAAGACTCAGGAGTTTCATGAGTCCATACAATTAAATCAAAGTGCTACAGATTTTTTTAGCGATATTAATTCTAAAAAGAGTGAAAAAGTTATTTTACAAGTAAATGAAATATTAAAAGAAATTGTTGAAAAAATTGATACCGATTTTTTAAAAGAACTTGTCAAATTTTAATCAATATCTTCTTTAATTTTATCCCATTTGTCCTTGAACATGGAAATTGCATCGATAGGGACATCGATACCTTTGGAATCTTTGGAATCTTTTTTTTTCCATTCAACACAACCTTCTGCTTTTATTATTGATGCAACATGTAAGGATTCATTAGTATCTAAATCTCTTACAGAGAATTTCGATTTTTCCTCATCTTCTTCCCTCTCAATTTCGCAATTTTCATGATCTTGAATCCATTTAAAACTATAACTAGTTCTCTTTCTATTCGATGTCTTACATTTATTAATTTCTTCTTCTATTAATCTTTTTATTAGGTCATGCCAGTCTTCATGGTTAAGGATATATATGTCCGGTTTTTCTGAGAGCTGTTTTCCGTAATAATCTAAAAAGACGATCATGTATGTTTTCTTCAAGGGAATTCCTTTAATCATCGAAAATTTACCAGTCTTTCTCTTTGATTTAACTTCAATTATTTTAAACTTTTCAAGATCATCAAGCACATAGCGAATTATTAGATCCATTTTTTTCTTATTTCCAAAAGTAGGTTGAGCTAAAATGCCTCTCAGTAGTAATTCCGATGCCATGAAATATTCGGCACTATCTCCTATATCATTCATATTCATTTCTATTTTTTAATTTTGAATTAATTATCCAAAGTAATGATAGTAGGAATTAAAAGTTTAATGCAAAGAAATTAAAAGTCTAATGTAAAGGAACTATTTATAAAATGAGATCTTTTAAAAGCTCGTTGAAAATTTGGTAAAACCAGGACCCACCCTTAGTCTTCTGGGCGTTCCGATGAATTCACTCCTCAATATCAACTGATATGCAGGATGCCGATTGATGAAAGGCATTCTCTCGTGCCCTGTATAAATGAACTCTTCTTTCGTAACAGAATGCATTCTTGAGAAAGGTATCACAAGACTTCCTAGTCTCACGATTCCATCGGATTCTACTTCCCTCGTTGGCTTCTCTCCAAAATTTTTATCTAATGATCTTGAGCTCATTTTATCATTCTTACCATGCATTCTTGATCTAGATTGAAGTTGAAAATATATAAACAAAAAATATTTTCTTGTTTAAGTTATATGAGCTCTTTCATTCTATTGATTAAAAATTCACACTTGCCCCCTTTTTGCGCAATTAAACACTCTAATCTTGATTTATAGAGCTGAAAATCTTCATCTTCAACTATCTCTAATAATTGATTATCAGTATCAAACTTAAAAATTAAAAAAACATAACAGAAAGAAGAACAGAAAAGGAACAAAAATAGAGAATTTTTATCACTATTCTGAGAATTTCTTTAAATATTGATTAAAAAAATTAGTTACAGAAAGACTGACAATTTCAGTTTTATCGATTCCACTTTTTTTTATTGCTCGATCGATTGTTGTTTTAATTGAATGCCACCATATATTGGCGTCTTGCTCAACAAATGAGGGAGAGGGGTAAAAATTTTGCCACTCTTGATAATCACTAGCAATTGTTGTTCCTGTCAAATCAAAAATAAAAGTTCTGCATCCAGTTGTTCCTAAATCAAGTGCGGCTATAAACATGATACATCTGTATTCTCTTTTGTATTATCATAAAATATTGATTCATTTCTTATAATTAGTATTAATAATAAATTAAAATAATCTCAAAATGAAAATATTTAGAAAATAAAAGTTTAAATTGAGATATAAGTAATTTTTAGTAACTTATTAAATTTATATCAAAATTGTCAATAATTATGGAAGTGCTTGGATTTGTTATTGAAATAATTCTGAGTTTAATTTCTACTCTTGTGTTTATTATAATTCTTTGGGATCATATTATAGATGATAGAAGATTAACAAAACGTGTCCAAAGATATTATGAAGATTTAGAAAACTTGGTCTTTCATATTTTCGAGAGAGATTATTATAGGATCTATAAAGTATTACCTGAACTCGGTATAGATGAAAAAGAAAGTTCTGAAAAATCCCATAAAATAATTTCTCAAAGATGTATTTATTTTAAAAATATAGTCTTAGGAGAAATGAAAGAATATTATAGGTATTTAGGATTCACTAGATTAGAAGAGACTTCGAGTCTTGAAGCTTCAACTATAAAAAAAGTTCTAATTACAAAAGTTATTAATGAAGAAGGATACTCATTGTCTTTTAGAAAAAAAAATTTTTCCTTAAACCATCATAATTATTCAGAGATAGATGCAATGGTTATATCTGATACTAATCTTGAATTCATTAAGGAGTTTTTGAAATCTGTGAGAATTTTTTGGAAAGAAAAATACAGCAAATTCCTTGTAAGACCTAAACTAAAGGCTAAAAAGGACTTCAATATCTTACATGGTTTTAAAAACCCAATTGAAAAATTCAGGAAGGAAAAATAAATAGCTTTTTCAAAATTACTGCTCTTAAATTTCTACTTCTAAGAGACAAATTTATGTCGTAAAAAGCTAAGTATAGCTTTTTTTCTTCAAATTGATCGATTTATTTCAGCTCTAAAGATTTCATTGCTTTAACGACTATTAAAAGTTATTCTATATTATTTGCTATAGATTCCACTCCTCAAGAAGATGATGTTTTAGTTATTAGATTGCATGAAAATATCTTAGTAAGATATATTGATGAAAAATTCCAATACTTGAAAGATTGGAGAAATTCTCAATTAAATAGGTATTAAGATCTTATCTATAAATATTCTTAACTTCAGTGGTTCATTGGTTCGCCTAGTACGTAACCATTTTTCACTGCCCCAATAGGATCTCGAGTATCTTCTATTCTTTAGTGAAAAAGGTTTCGATCCGAAAAGGGACAATTAAGTTACATTCTCATGTTAAATAATTATGATAATATTATGAAAAAGATTTAGAAGGAGTGATTTAAATATAATAAATTTTAAAAATTTGAAGGGGTGATTAAATATGCAATTAAGAGGGGAGGAGCATTTGATTCAATACAATTAGATAAAGATAGAAATCTACATTTTTTTACTTATCTCGGACCAAAGATAGTATAAACCTTATTTCCATTATATATTTTGCTTTATTTTGTTATAGTATATATTTTTCTCCGTTTTTCGGGATCTTAGCTCTTTCCCCATACATACTAATTGAAAATTAGTTTATTCCAAAAAGAAGTTAGATGGTGCAATAATTCATTTTTTCTCCCCTCTATAACAGTCAGAACACCTTTTTTTTTTAACCAATCAGAGAGATAGGGAAGATATAATCAGACTTGGCATATCGTTCGTCCAAAAAGATAATTGCTCCTTTATCAGATAGCTTTCTAATAGGACGTCCTGCTGCTTGATTAGCTTTTCTAAAGGCAGGCTCCTGATAAGCATAAAAATATCCATTTCCATTAAAAATTTTATTAAAATAAGAAATCTTATTTTTAATATAATCATCGAGAAACGCGTAAGGAAATCCAACAATAACTACCATTTCCATATCTCTTCCAGGATAATTTAAGAAAATTAGAAATTTATGACCACTAAGACTGTGGCTATAAAAGAATTACTTTTTTTTAATAACTTATTTAGAATATTTACGAGTAATATTAAATAGACAAAAATATAAAAGTCCCAAGGTTTCAGAGATGTCGATAGATAAGGAAGATTTAATGGATTTTTTAGTAAATTCTCATAGCACTGAGGAAATAAAGCAAAAGTATAAAGATGTTCACCCAAACGATGTTAATCTCCTAATTGATGAATTAGAGAATTTCGATTTTCAATATTACGATTTTATTGAGAAATTTTTTGATATTCTTAGAACTCATTTACCCGGGATTGAAGCTGATCCTATTCTCCTATCGATTAAAAAATTTTTGAATGAGTTGTTTAAAAGAGAAACATTTTTTTTCTAATAAAATTCCAATGAAAAAATATTCTTGATTATGCTAAATTCTTTTTCTCTGTATAATGTTTATCCCCGTGGTGCCCCCTCCTAAAAAGGAAGGAATTTAAATTAGAATATTTAAAAGTTCTTTAAATAAAGTTAAAATAGGTTTAATATTATATCATAATCTATAAAGAAAATGTTCCCTTCAATTAACGGATCTTTTTGAGTGAGTACATTCTTAGCATGATAATTTATTTTTCCATTTGTAGCAATAAAAACTCGATTAACCTTAACATTACCATAATTTTTTTCTAAATGATTCATATTCTTTGCTTGATATATTTGAGTAAAAATTTTTTTTAGATTTTGACTTAATTCTGTACCTACTTCTAAATTGATGTCGCCTATTTTAGCAATAATGGCATTCCATTCTATCAAGTTGAACCTATTTTGATTTGAGAATAATATATCTACTCCATACTCATGTTGACCATGAGTATCTTGGATATTATCATATCCTAAGTCTTTTAATATGGGAATAAGAATTATATTACGAAAATCTTTTTCATATTTAATTGAATTTAACTTCCTTACTAATTGTTCTTTTGTAAATGATGTTATTTTATCATGTCTATATAAAAGCAAAGTCTTAATTTCTGATTGTAAATTCTTAATTTTATCATTTAAAAGTTGAAGTTGTCTTCGAAACAGTGATATGTGCGAAGATCTACCCCTGAATATTTGGTTTGTTAGGTCTGGATTTTCTTCATCTTCTTCATATAAAATATATCTATCAAGAACACCTATAAATATTAATGGATATTCTTCAAATAAATTCCTTTGTAACTCATCTACTTGTTCATTTAACTCTATAAGAACTTTTCCAGGTAAAGCTTTTAAATTTTTTGAAAGGAATTCAATTCTTTTTCGATAAATAGCCAAGTTATCAATAATTCTTACATATAAAGAAAAAATATATTCTAAAAATGAGTTTGAAATTATGTTTGCTACTTCTCTCATCTCCAATTTTTCTAATGAATAAGATTTTAGCTCGTAAAAATTAAATTCACGTGCGAATAGACTTCCTGTATCATTAATTGATGAAGAAAGATTGGTATAGTATTCTTTAAGAGACTTATTGAATTCTTCATCGAAATTAATATTTAGATTGGTCTGAAATTCAATCAAAATGGGAAATCTCATATGATTTTGATAATACGATTTAAACGCACCTTCATTTCTATCCATTTCTTTTTCTGTACTCCTTACTATAGTTCGCCGAAACATTTCCTTTAATTTATCAGGAAGAAAAATATTTGATAAGAATCTTTTAACAACTAAGATATTTATGGATTTAGAGAAAGAATTCATAATTCCTTGAGCTGTTTTCTTTAACTCTTCTAATTTTTGGGGTGAATAGAAATTTCCATTAATATCATCTAATAATTCTTTTTTAGTCCTAAAAACAACAAAAAATATAGTAAACTTTCGTTCAATTGTAAGAACAATTTTTCCAAATTCAATTACTTCGCAATCAGGAAATTCTTTAGATAATGATTTTTGTAGATCTCTATCAAGTCCATTTTTTCCCTTTTCTAAGAAACTACAATGTATCTTATTTGCGATTACAGACTTTCTTTGAAAAGGATTAAACCAAATATCAGAAGAGGATATGATTTCACTTTCAAAAAATATTACATATTTAGGCATGGTTTGTTAAATCTTTTTAATTAGTATCTTCCTATTTTAACCCATTATAAATGCAACAGAAATATATTTTTTTCCCTCTAATTAAAATAAATATATAATCCTTTCCAATAATTTTTGCTCCTAATTAGAAGAGACATAGGTGTCTTCCCAAAAATAGATGAGAACATATGAAATAATAATTTTTTTGAAGACACTGAAAAACTTACTATAAATCAAAAATCCCTTTAGAAATTGTAAATATTATTAATAAAACGTATAAAACTAAAAGAAAATAGTAGATTCTAAGCAATTCAAAGTCAGCTGTTCAATAATATAGAACTTTTCCTCAATTTTTCAATACTGATTAGGAGGTCATAATTTTCTTGAAGTTCTAATCTCTTTACTAAATTCTGTTTGACTGTCATTCCTAGCGAAGTTCCTCCTGTCTTTATTACTCTTCCGACCATTGGAATGTTAACAGGGATAGGATTAGTCTCGTTTGGTTCCTTAAAAATACCTAAAATGAATACTTGGATTAGATCACCCGCTTTAAGAGAAAGAGCTTCAATCATTGCCGAAGTTAACAGAAATCTGCTCTTTGCAAAATGATAGGGCTTGCTCCCAAGAGCCTTATTCAAATCTGGCATTATTTGCATGGTTTTCGTCTTACTATTTACTTATTCTTAAATTTTCATATTATAGGTATTTTATTCTATTTGAGAATCAATTAAAGGGATTAGTTTAATTCCTTCCTCTCTTAAGTCGAAAAGTGCTTCACTCCCTGGTTCATATTTATATCAATATTTATAAGAATATATCCCTGAACCACTATATTCTGCGATATTTGAGAAAATTAAGATTTTACAAAAATCTACTTCTTTTCTATGCACCATCTGCCCAAATTTATTCGTAAAGGGTGAAACAAATCTAGTGAATGAAGGGATGATTAAAATCGGAATTTCATTAATAGACATCCACTTATTAATTATGCGATTATTGATTAGAAAATCTTTACATATCAATACAGTTATTTTCCCAATATTTGTATTTATTCTTCTAAATTTAGGAAATGATATGATTGGAATTGGTTCAGAAATCTAATCAAGAAAAGTAGGAATGTTTTTTATTTGAAAGCAAAATTTACCGTTAGAATTGATAATAATAGATTGATTGATAAAATAATGTTTTTTATACCTTCGTTGTTTAGTTTTATGTGGTCGAAATGAATTATAATCATATTGGTTTTGATATAAATTTGGAAGTTTTCTTTCTAAATCTTGCATTTTCCGTTCAATAGTATCAATTAGTTCATGTTCCATCCCTCCAATAATAACAATTCCTTTATCCATCGCAAACTTAATGATATCTTCGAGAATGTCATAAGGGAGAGAATTCTCTGGAAAAACGATTATTGAAGAATTTTTATTTATTTTATCTTCTATTTTTTTAAAGTGTTCTTTTATGATTTTCTGGACTCTCTGTGAATTAGTAGCATTATATGAAAGAGCCACCTGTTTTACTTTTTTTTCATCCCAACGCATACGGCATAAATTCAGAAATCTCCACTTTGATAATCTCACATTATTGGGTTTTGTCCTTTTAATTTCTTCAAATTCAGTTTTAGAAAATTGGTTAAATCAAAAAATTAATTGCTAAATTAGTTTCCAAACTCTAATAAATCAATTAAATTATTAATTTTAAATACATTTTATAGAAAAGTCCTATCCATACCCATTTCCCTGTTTTTTATCTTTTTCCCATTTCTTTTTATCTTTCCTATATTGCACTTTGTTTTTCATGGTGATTTTCCGTAATCCGTCAACATCCAAAAGCTTATATTCTCTTACTATTTGTTTATATTTTACTTCTCTACCAAAAACAAGATTTTCTTCTGAAATGTTTATTAAATAGGTTTTATTTTGATTACGTTTTAGTAAGTCATCAAGTTGCTTATTAGAGGCTTTTTCAGTGGATAAAATTTGATTATTATCTTTGTTAAATAATAATATGGAATTTTTAACTTCTTCTGGAGCTGTATATACTTCTACCCCGTTTACTATCCTTTTTCTCGGCTTTTTACAAATTGGACATCGGTCATTTATAAAGCGAGCCTTTTCTTTTATTTTGGCAAATTCACTTGATTTTAGATACCCAAATGATTGGTAAGCTGGTTTTAATTTTCCATCTGCTTTTCTCCATAGTGCCACATTAGTAAGAATATAAAAAATGGTGTGATATCCATCATTTCTCCTTCCAAGGTTTATATATACCCAATCTTCATATTTCTCTCGAAATTCTTCATTATTCTTTAGATAACCAAAACCCAAAACATGAAAATGAGGATTTATTTTTCTTTCCAACTCTTTTTCTGGACACATGCATTTCTCTTCTTCTTTTCCACATACCTGACATTTATAAGACCATAATTGAGTAAAAATTATTCCTGCGAATATTCCACATTCCTTTAGCATTGTAAATATCTCATTGCTTCGAAATTCTAAAAATTCATTATAACTCTTCATTCTCTTTAGAGCTAAATATTTCTTAGGACTGATTATAATGTGTATAATATTTCCTGTTTTTATCCCGTGCTTTCTCGCTTCACTTTGAAACTCAAGGATTCTTTCATTTATAGTTCTCGATCTATCTGATGCAGTATGTATAAAACAAGTTTCACAATCTAACTTATTACAATGATTGAATATTAGTTTTAACGATTCAATTCTGTGATCTTCGCAAGTGATGGTATCTCTATAAGTATTACAATTATTTCTATATCTCCCGGTTGTTTTTGTTTTCTCAAAATTACCAGATCCTGCAGGTATCCAATTAGAAAAACGCTTATAATTTAAATTCTGGTATGCTTTAACCTTTTTAATAACATCACTTGAAATTGGATGTGATTGGATTTCTATCATATACCTAAATTTTTTTAAACTTGACTATTTAAACTACTATAAAGATATCGTATCACAGTACCAATCTTCCGAATAACTAGTTTAATTTCACAATTCGATTAAAAAGGCTTAAGATATTTATTATTAAATAAAGATAATGGAAATAAGGGAATATCTAACAAAACTAAATATAGATATAAATATAAATTTCAATCATTCATATCTTCAATTATTTTCTTGAATTGATTGTAATTATAAAATTTTGGAGGATTATTACTCAACAGGTTATTTTTAGATAAATGAGATTTAGAATATCTAAAGTATTTTTCCTCATTATCAGTTAAGAAAAAATATCTTTTATGTTCCTGACATACTTTACCTACTGTACTTGAACCAGCAAAAGGATCTAAAACAATATCACCGATATATGAATAAAATTTAACTATCCACTTCACTAGTTCCTCTGGAAATACTGCAGGATGATTTTTATTTGTTGTAGGTGCTATTTTCCATAAGTTAGTTTTTTCATAATCTTCTTTTACTTTACTTTTTTCAATAATCTCGTCAGGATAATGTTCCATGTTCCAATCTAGTAATCTGTGTGTTTTTTTTCTATAAACCATTACATATTCTAATACTGAATTTGCTTTATAACCTAAGGGTTTTCTATGCTGAAAAAAACCACCATTTCTATTAATAGCACTTGGATCAGGCTTTTTCCAAATAATATCTTCAATAAATTCAAAACCTAAATCAATGATTCTAGGATGAATGTCAAAAGGGATAGCAAAACGGTGGCTAGAATATTTTCTGCTAAATCTAGGTATTATTACTGGAGATGTGTTTAAAATGAAGAATCTTCCTTCATAGGTAACTCTATGGACTTCTTTAAATACATCGGTTAGAAAATCTAGATAATCTTCATAACTAGGGTATATACTATAATCTCTAGCATTATAGTAAGGAGGAGATGTGAATGTTAAATGAATACATTCTTCAGGCAATAGTTTTAAAATATCTCTTGTGTCTCCTAAGATTAAAGTATTTTTAATAATCGGTAAGTATTTTTGATATTTTTCTCTTTTTTCTTGTTTGCTCTCTATCTTTTCTTCAGATAATTCAATACTAATGATTTCTTTTATTGTTTCATTTCTATGATTAATTAAAGGTAATAGAACATTTTTAACTTTTGGAATATCCTTGAAATATAGAAGGGCACGAATTCCTTGCATGATTACTTTAGGATCTTCATCTTTTAATGCCTCAATAAGTAAATCTAAATTTTTTTCATCTCTTAACCTTCCTATTGATGATATAATTTCACGCCTTAAAAGAGTATTAGTTTCCTTCAATAAGAGCATTTTTAATAGTTCAACAATGTTAGGATTTCCAGTTTTTCCTAAATTCTTGATAGCTAAGAATTTTAATTTTTCACTCTTATAAGATTTAAGTAAATATTCAAATATTGAGATTGGAAAATCATTTGGTAATTTTCCAAAATAACTCAAAAAACGAACACAATCATTTTCATCACACTTTTTGAAAAGATTTTTTAAATATTCTATATCTCCTTCTGAGATTTTCTGTCTTATAATATCCCTACTTACATCTTGTAAATCTATTTCAATTTGATCAATATTTTCTATATTTTCATCTATAATATATTTTAAAAGATTCTCCTTCTGTGAATGATAATTTTTCTTCGACATTTTTTCCCAGTTTTTAATACTAGTATCTCTGCTTAATATTATTGTTTAAAAATAAATATATATATTTATTAGGCTCTCAATAATAGAAAATTATTAACAGACTTATAAATTTTCAATAAATTACAATATTTTATTATTTTAATGTAAATTTAAAAAGAAAAAATTATGGTTGTTTACCCTAACGTTATAAAAATAAACAGGCTCTGTACAATTAATTCTAATTTTATGTTTGTTTTATCTTTACTTTTTTATTTGCTCTTTTCTCAAGATATAGATTTTTAATATCAGTCAAAATGATTAGGAATTCTTTAGCTGAAAATATTTTTCTTCCATCATAAATATTCATTTTTAGAAATTCTGGAATTGGTGAAACATAAACTCGAAAAGAACTCTCATATGAACCTTCAATTTTTAGATTTTTTTTAGGGATTTCAAGAAGATCAAAAATATAAGCATCAACAACTTTAATTATATAGCTGTTCTTCCTTATTTCAAATTTATAAATGAATACAGCAATAATGTAAGGTTTAATTGGCTTATTTGTATAATGTTTATAAAACCTTTTATAACTGGATAAATTAATCCTTGATTTACCTAACTTCTCGAATGACTTTGCTTTTATATTAAGTAAGACATCATTTCCCTTATAATTAAAAGAACTGTCTCTAAGCTTTTGAGTTCCAGTTTCAGGAGTGTTATAATTATCCAAATAATCAGCGAAGCAAATATGTCCCCATGCTTCTACTAAAGATCCGGAAAATTCATTCAGATTTGGAATTAACTTGAATAAATTATCGATATCAGATTTTATTTCAATAATATTCCTTTGTTTTTTAATTAAAGTATTTAAAATATTCCTTATCTCAAGACAAATTTGTGATAATCTTCCTTTTATCAATGATTTCTGAACTTTCATTCCTTTTACTATAGGTTATGATTTAAATCTTCTAATACTTCATCTAAGTATTCATCAATATGATCTTTATAATTCTCCTCAAAGGATGTATGAGGAATTTCTAATTCTCCTAGTATTATACTAAAATCTTCCAATAAATTCTCATTACCTTGAGTTTCTAACCATAAAATATTCTTTTTTTTTAATTCTTCTTTCTGTAAATCAGAAATTTTATTAGCAATGAAAATATGAGTATATCTTGCCATTGCTGCATCAGCGGACTCAGGATTTCCCTTTCCCATTAATTTCACTTCACAATTGATTTTTTCAGAATCTAAAAAATAATGGAAATCAGCCTGCCGTGTATCTTCAAAATCTTCTGGCTCAATATAGTATTCTTCTGGAACTTTTAACATTCTTGAAAGAGTAAGCATGAGAGGTTTCTCAATTTGTTGTCCTAAAGAACTGTATATACCTCCCCTAATATTTGATTTAATAGTAGCCATAGCATTTATCATAATAAGAATTTCATTTGTACTAAATTTAGCTTTCACATTATTATGTGTTAAATTTAAGCTTAAATCGATTTGATCTATAATATCCTGATTTTCTTCCATAACTTCAAGTAATTCAACAAAATGTTTCTTTGCTGATTCTATGACTACTTCTTTTTTTTGAGTGTTATGCATATTGTTTATTGTTTTTAAATTAATACCTGCATTAAGCGCAATATCTCTTTTATCCAAGTCTTCGTCTAACATAAGTTTTTCATACCAATTATCTCTAATATTTTCAGCATTTGAGTTGGTGTTATTTGTGAATTGTTCTATACCTATTTGAACTTGATATTTTGATTTATTAACCACTTTCTTAAAATATTCTATAAATGCTTCCATACATAATGTATCTATTACAGCAAGAAAGTCTTCTCTATAATCTTCACCAATTAATAAACTTTTAACAACCTGTTTTATATCTTCTTTTTTAACTGTGACCATTTTAATGTTGGATTTTTCCGGATTGTAATCTTTGTCAGAAGTATAATGATCAACTAAAAAAAGTATTTGTGTGTTTTATGTACATTTTGTACATTAAATAATATATGTGCATAAAGGTAATTCATTTATATGGTAAAATCAACTGTAAAAGCAAGATTACATCATGGCACAAATTCATTAGATTTAACTATTCCTTCTAAAATTGTACAAGAGAATAATATCAAAGAAGGAGATGTTTTCACAATTGATACTGAAAAAAATAGGAATAATCAAATCGTAATCAGATATATTCGAGTATTTAAGCAATAAACTTTAATCAGAAAGTTATCTATAAGTTGATGTTATAAATTCTAATGTATTGTAAATTTATTCCAGATGAATTTGTTGAATTTATATATTTTATAAAATAATGTTAAAGAATTTAATCATTCTCGAATCGATCCTATTCTTTCTATTATGAATTGCTAAGATTTTTATTAAATCCTCTTTTAACTTTCACTTTTCCTTCATTCTCTTGTTCTTCATATATCTTTAAAACATATTTCTTCAGGTTTTCAATAGGTTTATTTTCTTGTTTAAAATTTGTGGAACAATGGTTACTCTCCTTAAAAAATTAAAGTCAAAAATAGATTTCTCTGATCTATTAAGTTTTAATTAGAATTCAATAATATGGAAAACATCAAATATTTAAATATAGATTCTATTATAACGATAGAAAACATAAATCTGAGTTAATATATTTATAATTATGATTGGTAATTTAGAACAATTCGAAAATGAGTCTAAATATTTTAAATATATTTGCTAATCATAATAATTAGTCAAAAAATCTTCAAATTCATTACTGACTAAAGTTTTTTATCTTTATATCCAATTATTTTACCTATAAAAGTAATTGAATACAAATTTTATTTAGCAATAGAAAATATACAAGGAGTTTAATCTGGATTAAGGTTAAACTACATTTTAATTGGAATAACAAAATCCTATTCAAAATGTGAATCGTTTAATATCAAAAGTTTAATAACTTGGATTTTTTTTATTTATATTCTTAAAATCTTTTTTATTATTAAAATACATATTAATATTGGGAAACAAAATTGGATAAAGGAATATTATTTTCAAAAATGAATTTTTATATTCAGGGTACTAGACGATTTGAAATTGAGAAAAAATATAGAGAGTTCATTCATGAAGAATTAAATTTAGGAAAGCAAATCACTTATGTAAAGAATAAAAAAATGCCATTTTTGAATATATTTAGATATAAAGAGGCTTTTTCTTATGATTTTTTAAAATATTTTTTCAGGAAATGCGAAATTGGTAGTAATGATTACATTTTTGATCCATTTTCAGGTTTAGGGACAACTTTATTCGCTTCAATGATTAATGGAATACCCTCTATAGGAATTGACAAGTTACCATTAGCTTACTTTCTATCTAAAACACTTCCGAAATTTCTCTTACTAAAAAAAAATGAATTATTGCCACACTTTAAAGCTATTAAGAATAATATAAATAAAGTTAAACCTGCAGATATTGCATTAGATGTTGCCATTGTTAAGAAAGCTTTTGATGAAAAATCACTTTTGGAACTAAGAAAAGTGAAATCAGCAATTGATAATCTATCTCAACCATATAGGGACATTTTTCTCTTTTTATTCTTAGCAATTTTAGAGGATTGTAGTTTTACAGCTAAAGATGGGCAATTTTTAAGGCTTAAAAAAAATAAAGAGTTAAGAGATCCATTTGATGCTATCAAAGATAAAATGAACGAAGTAGAACAAGATTTGATAAGAATGTCAGTTGCATATCCAGAATTGAACCCTAAAAAATTAATTTTTCCAGAAACTTTCCTTGGGGATACAAGAGATTTATCAAAAATAACTTTTAAAAGAAAACCTACAGCAATAATTACCTCACCGCCCTATTGTAATAGGTATGACTATACAAGAACATATTCTCTTGAATTAATTTTTAATTTCATAAAAAATTTTGAAGAACTCAAAAAAATTCGTTTCGGTATTCTTAGATCTCATGTTGAATCCAAAATATACGAGGGAGAGCAACCTACTCATCCGGTTATTAGCGAAGTAGTCAACAAACTAGAAAATCAAAAATTAAATAATCCAAGATTACCTATAATGATAACTACTTATTTTATTGACATGGAAAAAGTAATAAATGAATGGTTTAAAGTATTAGCTAATGGTGCCAAAGTTGTTATGGTGGTAGACAATGTTCGATATGAAGGAGAATTGATTCCAGTAGATTTAGTTCTTACTGAAATTGCTGAGAATATCGGTTTTAGTGTAAAAGAGATTAAAGTTGCTCGTTATAAAGGAAATAGTTCGCAACAAATGAAAAAATACGGAAGAGTACCTGTAAGAGAAAGTGTAGTTATCTGGGAAAAATAACATTTGGTTTTAAAAAATTAAAATTCAACTATTAAGATTTGATAATTTAAAGATTATTTTAATATGTTCAAATAATAATTTTAGAGCTCCAGAAGTGTCAAAAAAGATGGATGATAAAGAATTATTACAACAAGCATTAGAAGAAGAATACCTAATGAAAGCAAGCTGGGTCTATAATAAAATTCATGAACTAGGTTTTTATGGGTTTGAAGAAGAAATAAAAGTATTAATTGATAATTCTTCAAATTATGACTGGAAAAATTCTAGTAATTGGGAGATCTCAAATTCAAGCAGAGACTTTGTTATTAAAAGTAATCTACCATTAATACAAATCTTTTGTCATCCTAAGGTTCTCGTCGAACATCCAAGACTTTTAGCATATTATAGAAGTGTTGCAACATTATCCCAAAAGGGTTTAACAAAATTAGCTACAACCCATCCAAAACAATATGAAATTGGACAAAAAGAGAAAATTCCTTTTGAAAAAATAAAGACGTACGCTAAATATATTAATCTAAATATATCTGCTATAATCGATAATGCTACTCAATTCAACATTAATGAGATTAAAGGTTTACTTTTTGTTACGGCTGGCGCTCAAATTGATGGTTCTTGGAAAAATGAAAAGGGAGACTATGCTGAATTTCTCATAAAAAGAATGATAATGAATTATTATAATAAGAAAAATCAGATTGTTAGTTATATTGATGAAAATAATAATCCCAGAAATCTGTCTGATTTGCCTGATCCAAACATCTCAATTAAAAAGATTAAAGGATTAAAACTTGCAAATAAACATACAATTCTATATTCCTCTGAACCTGACACTTCCATTATCAATCCTAATGCTGATTTAATTGTAGCAATTGAAATTAAAGGGGGAAATGATACCGCAGGAGCCCTAGAACGATATGGTGCTGCTTTAAAATCTCTTGACGAAAGTATTAAGGAAAATGAAAATTGTTATACTATGCTAATAGCAAGTGTAGGAACCCTAACAACAGAAGTTAAAAAAAGATTAAAATCTCAGAAAACTATAAAGAGATGGTTTAATTTAACTAGAATGATCAAAGAAGATACCGCAAAGAAAGAGTTTTTTACTTCTTTTGATAGTTTTATGAATTAAAAATAGAATTTAACATATTATTAAAGAATACAAATAGTATATTACTAGATTCTACTAAATATTCTTTAATTACTATCTTTTTTATTTTTTAATTTTAAAATTACTAATTAAATCATATTATATTCCATTTAATTTATAAATGTGAATCAATAAATATCTCACAAAATAAGTATATTATTTAACATGGCAGAAATCTTAACATCATACATTAGTTTAAGCATAGCTGTAGCTTCAATATTATTTGTAGTATGGGATCATTTCAAAGATGACCGTCTATTGACAAAACGAGTTAAATCTTTTTATCAGGATATTGAAGAACTGATCTTTTCATTTTACAATTCATATAATTATCGAGAATTATGGAGCAAAAATAAAAATAATAAACATTACGAAGCCAAATTTTTTGAATCTGAGAAAAAACATGTGTTTTATAGGGGTAAATTATTTAGAGAAAAAAATTTCTTAGAGTATCCTCTTAAAATAAATATAAGTGTTCTGGATTTAAATTGTTAAATTCTTCAATATGAATTGAATGAGTTATAAATAAAGCATATAAGTTTCTAAAAAGATAAAAAAATTCGTTCAATGAGTCTCTTTCAAATGAAACAATTTTAGGAGAAGCAGGTTGATTTTTAGATTGAGCATCATGAAAGCACATTTTATCTCCATTGAAACCTAAATAAAATGCACATTCTGCGTTAGGACCGAATCTTAACCCTATTTCAGGAATATCTAGTTCTCCCGAAACACCGTGTAAACATCTATCCATCCCTAAACGACTATTAATATGAGTAAGAAAAATCCTTACTTCTCTATAATTATTTAAAATATGATAAGAACTCTCAATGATATTATATATCGTCTGAATATCAACTTCTAAGCTTAAGTTTTTTACTTGAATCATTATATAAGTAATATCACCTGATAAAGCAATTATTGATCTTAATTTCGCGAATTTAAGTGGTTCCATTTGATTAATAAAATAAGTTGGATTTTTACCATTTCCAACACGACTTCCTGGAGTATAATTTATTCTAGTAGAAAATCCCTTATCTCTTATTATTTGATAAAGACATGATGCTAAATAAAACGATTGGTTAATTAATACTCTAATTTGAGAAATTTTATTTCTCCTTATAATGATTTCATCTTCATCTAAGCCTATTATACTCTCTTGATTATTATAAGAATAATTTTCAGCAAACCACCAATGAATTCTTTCAATGATTCTTGTCGGTATCATAATATTTTCTATTTGTTAATGGATAAAAAATTATTGAATTGTCTTAAATCAATGAATTTTGTAACCACAAAAAATTAGGCATAGTTATCAAATTCAGTGATGTTTAATAATATATTAGTGATTAGTGGTTAATTTTTATAAAAATAGTTCTAAAATATTTGTAAAATTAATAGAATTTCTTAAAAATCATTATTATAGTCAATAACATCTTTAAACTCATCATAAATCTTTCTTAATCCATTCTTTCTTTTTTCATCTTCAAAATAGGATTTACAAAAACCACAGGTTTTATCTTCTGATGTAGATTTCATTTCTGATCCGCAAAATTGACAATATCCTATGGTTTTCTTTTCTAATTTGGTAAATTTTTGTCCCATTATTTTTCTGTTATTTTCAAAAATCTCCTCATCGGTTAACCAACTTCTTTCAATATAGGGTGTTCTTAGAAGAAATGGTTTCTCGATTGAATTTACTCTTACTATACAATGTCCTTTTTGGAGCATTGACAAGTATTCCTTTTGTTTCTCTTCAATATTTAATAATTCTTGCATTAAATCCTTTTGCATATGAGTTTGAAAGGAAATAAGAACTCCACAATTGGCTAAAATTTCTCTGCTTATTTTAGGGCGCGTGGCAAGTGAAATCAAACATTCTCCAGTACCTCTCAATAATAAGGCAATATCTTCAATATAGGATGTTAATTTCGTGCGATTTGAAAGCTCTTCAGGGGCAAAATATTGAGCATCTTCGATAATCGTTATATGTTTAATACCTTCGTAATTCTTGCTTCCCACTTCAATGTTCTTATCCCATTGATATTTCAAGATCATATTCAAGAAAAAAAGAGCATCTTCTTTTTCACCCCCCAACCGAATTATAGAACTTAAGTCTAACAAAACTCTGTGGTCAAAAATTTCTTTCACATTCATTCCTGTTTTTTCCACAAATATATGTTTTAATGTACCTAGGGCATACCGTCGTATTCGATTTTGAATCGCTAAAACACTTTTTTCAAACATTAAATCTTTATGTTCCGCATAATATTTTTCACTAATGCTAAAAAATGCTTCCCAATTACGATTTTTTTCTTCTGGGCATACTTCATTTAATATATCGACAAAAACCCTTTCCATCTGGGGCGAATATTCAACACCTTCAAGTAACCCGCCACTTTCAAAAATTTGAAACACCCTCTCGGCGTGGACTTCTGGATCTGCTCCTTCTGGATCAAAAATATTTATTGAAAAATTCTCTCCGGGTTTTAGAATGAGTAAATCTTTAATTTTTTTCTGTAAAAATTGATATTCTCCCTTGAATTCGGTTAATAAAAAGGGAATGTCATAATGTTTAGTAAAGGTTAATAAAAAATATTGAATAAGATTACTCTTACCTGTGCCTGTAATACCGCACACAAACATATGCTGCGCGAGATCTGAAATATTGAGATAAAATTTATATTTCGATTTATTGTTAGACATTATTTTTCCTAAATTGATGGTTCCCCTCTTAGATTTTCTACGGGAAGGATAATCCAATTCAATTGCATATTTAGGAGTAAGCCGTAAAGAACGATAAAATATCATAGGCGAACCAATCAAAAAAATAAACGAAATATTCACTAAAAGTACTTCAATTAAAGAATCTAGGTTTGTACTGAAATCTTGAATATGTATACAAAAAATTATGAGTAATATTATAAAGATAGAAGCGAGAACGTATTTTAACACTAGATTTATCCGATTTAGCGTTCCGATTACGTTAAATTCACATTCCCTTTTTCTTAAAAAATAATATATTATGGTTCCTAAAAACAGAAGTGATATAAAAACAAAGAAAATTATAACAATGCTCATTTCATTTATATTCTGTGTCTAAAAATTTAAACTGCCTTAATTTTGATAACCAATTTATAGCGTATCACGAAAAATGTATATAATATTAATGTTATAACTTAAAAAATACAATTAAATTCATTTCAACAACATTTAAATGGTTGAAATTTAAATCTCCTTAAAATTTTCCTTATCAATAAAAAACTATATTAAAAATATAACTTTTTCTCCAAAAATTATTGAAATTTTTTTATAATTTTTTTAACCTTATCTTTAAGATCTAGATTATTACTCTTTATATTAACAAGAAGTTGGTTAAGAGTTCGAATTATATCAAATCTTTTATCCTTGTGCCTAGAGAAATCGATGTTACTTAACAATCCGTTTAACAAACCTATATTATTATTTTTAATAGCAGTTACTAAAATATTTTCTATCTTATTATTGAAATACTCGAATAAAACTAATATACGAAGTAAACTGGTATAATATTTCCCATTCTCAAAAAGTTCAGTCAAATATAAATAACTTTGCTCTTCCAAGATTGTGGAAGTTTTATTATTAAAAGAAAAAGAATACAATACACTCAAAACTTTATGGTCAAATTTATCATCTTTATTCTTCATAAAAGCAAGCAGTCTTTCACATATATTTTCAAATTTTTGAATATCTTGTTGATTAATATCATTTTTTCTTCTCACTTTCATTATTTCATCATCTATTGCATCGAATGTATTAATCAAATTTTCATCGGGAACTTCTCCTTGTTCTATCATCTCTAAATATTTAAAAATTAGTTCAAAATCAATTGTTTCCAGTTTTAAAAGTTTATCTTTATTTTCAGAGTAAAATTCATCCTCTTCTTCACTGTCTTCAAACCCATGGTGTGAAGCCTTTTCTGTAAATAAGGTAACATATTTGAGTTTCACTTCTAATTGATTATAAATGTTATTTAAATGTGTCTTAACAGTGTTTCTTTCATCTTCTTCAATCGGAATATTATGGGCTATTTTATTTCTAATCTTATATAAATCTTCAAGATAAGTAATAATCCAATTTTCTTTTATAAAATAAGGTTGAAAAATCTTCCAATTACTGCTAATAATTACACGTAATTCATCAAAATCTGTGTAAAATAAATCGGAACCTTGTCTTACTGATAACCATTTATAAAGAGTTTCATCTTTCTTTCGATTTCTTACTTTTTTCCCAATATTTTTATTTATTTTTAATTGTTCCCAAAAATTCTTTCCATATGATTTAATACTAACTCTCTCTATGAAGTATCTCATATGATTTTCAAAAATAAATAGATTTAAATAGACTTCTGTCATGCTTTTTCCCATTTCTAACATTTTTTTAGAAAAATCTACAGAAATCTCTTCAAAATTGGTTATTATTTCGAGTCTTTTTTCATCTAGTAAACCAATTGTTCTAATTGTTATTAAATCAGTAGATAAATTTTTTTTTATAGCTATTAAGATCCCCATAATCGCCATAAATCGCTTTGATAGGTAGGGTCTTTCTGTCTCCAGAATCTTAGTAATTTGGTTATAATAATCTGGATTCTCAAAATGTCCAACCACATTTAATGTTTGTGTTATTAAGCTATATATCTCATCTTCAGGAAGATCCGATAAATCCGTAACTCCAGATTTTTGTTTTAATTTTTCATATTCCGCTAGAATACCATTAATTTCATTTAGTAATTTTTCTTTAATCTCATTTTGACTATCGATCTTTATTACCTCTTAAAATTCATTGGTTTGCTATTTTCATACTTAAAATATCTATTAGCCTTTATATTTATTTTTTGATTTAAATTAAATAAACCAAGAACTTAATTATTCTTTAAGTTTGTTAGAATTATCATCAAAAATCAAATTTAAATGATCTGCGCTCTCTGATTTTTATTTTAATTAAAAATATAGTTTTTAGCTATCAATTAATGACTTCAATTCTTCTTTTTCAGTATTTGTCAAAGTTAATAAAAATTTCTTAAATCCTTTTAATTGTTTTTTTATTGCATTTTTCACAATTTCGAGAGTTGAAGTTGGAATTGTAATTGATTGTTCGTCTATAGGTTTCCATTCAGTTCCATCATGTTTTGAAATGTCAAATTCTAAATTTTCTGGATTTAGGAGTAATTTAAACAAATCTATAAGTTCATTGATTTTAGACGAATTTTGTTTTTGTAGATCAACGAATTTCTGATATATTGCTGTAGGTTTTCCTAATTTTACCCTTTGGTTTCTGGATACACCTAGAAGCCCTTCGAGATCTGGTGAAATTATCACTAATTTTCCTAATGAATAATCTATCGCATTTGCTATTGTCAGATTCAATTTATAATGCTTTCTTTTTTGTCTGATTTTTTCGATATTGGAATTAGTAAAATAGGGTAAGAAAAATGGATCTTCATCAATCATTATACAGTGTGGAATTTTAAGAGAATTTAGGACTTTAACAAAGAGTAGAATATTATATTTAGAATGAGTATTAATAATTGAAATATTTAATACTTTTAACATATCTTCTTGAATTAAAATATTAAATAGCAATTGTTCTGATTGTCCCTCTAATAGAATAACTTTTTCTGCAAAAAAGATTTCACTTACGTGGGGATCAAAAAATAACATTACTTTTATCCTATCTTTTAACTTTTCCAAATTAAGTTGACACTTTATTGAATCTGTACAAAAATTCTCCAGTTTTTTAAATATAAATACATTATCTAAATTTCTCATATCAATAAATTGAGGAGAATGAGTGCTAAGAAATGTTTGATAAGAAGAATCCTCATTTTTAGTTAGATCTTTTAATATTCTCGCAATTTCTCTTTGTATCTGAGGATGCAAATGAGCTTCTGGTTCTTCAAATAAAAAAAAAATTGAATTACTTGGTGTTAATCTTATTTCATTTAGAATTTTTAAGAATTTAAAAAACACATATCTTTGAAGACCTGTTCCTTTTCTCTCTAAATTAGTTAAAACACCATCATTAAATAATAATTCAAACTCAATAGGCAGTGAATCTTTAATTGCATATTCTTTTAAATCAATCTGTACTGTTGTATTCCATAATTCTAATTCTTCATTAAATCTTTCTTCGAGAGTCTCTTTTTGAATTTTCCTCTCCTTGATTAAATCTTCTTGAAAATCTTGGAATTTTTTTATTGTTCCTTCGGATTCAACACCACTTAATAATTCTGATACTAGTTGCCTTATTGGGGTAGAGGTTTTTCCTGTATAAAGAATATCCTGCGGATCTTTAATTGCTGGAATCAAAACACTTTTTCCAATGACATCTGGTCTATGTGTTCTTACAAATCCATGATAATTTTCTTCAGCAAGTTTTTCTTTTGGAATCTTTTGTATTTCTGGAGTTCTTGTTAAATACTCGTCTTTTATACGCTCCCAATGATCTCCACAATAACGCCCTTCTAAATCGAGTTCATCTCGAATCTCCTGTAATTGATTAATTTCCGCGATTTCACTAGCTCTAGGAAGAGAACTTGAAGTCAATATTTGCTTTAATGATGGGTCAAAAGTGTCTGGAAATGTTAATTCATAGTCTTTAATGTAACCATGATATTCTTTGATAAATTTATTGCTTTCATCAAAAAAACCACTTAATTCTATTTTAATCTTATCATCATTAAGATATTTTTGATTTAATCTCTTCTCTTCCTCATTTAAATCATCAAATGTTAAACAAATACTAAAACTATTATTCACAAAATTACCATGTTCATCTTTTCTTATATCCTCTGGATTCAATTGATTTGAATTATAAAAACAGGATATTGCCCATAATAAATTGGATTTACCTGAGTTATTCTTTCCTACTAATGTATTATGACGTCCTACGTCTTGATCGAAGTATTCAAAAGTTCGGAAATTATTTAATGTAATATGACAGATTTTCATCCTATATAGCCCTCAAATTATTCTTTTTAAATTGTGAGTATTAATTTACATAATAGTAATAGATTAAATATATTTTACTCCCAAAAATATTAAGTTTTTGATTACAAGGTTTTAAATTCAATCTTAAATTCAGTAAGATTCATTTCTAATTTATAAATTACCTTGAATCCATTAAAGAAAAATTGAATATAGTCGGGGAAAATCTCTTAGACCTGCCTAATGAAACTTGAGCATATAAAACTGGTAAAGAATTATTTAGGAAAAAATTAATTATAAAATCTTAATATTCGTTTCTAATCTTGTTATTTATTTATCTTTGTAAACAATTTGATCATCAAAAATTGGCAATACACAGCTAGGGTGTACCTTGATTATATAATAATGGGGATCTGGAATTTTCAAGTATTCAACAATCGATTCTTCAATGTCTTTTTTTATATAAAATTTTATTTTTTTTGTATCAGTAAAATATAATTCAAAATCAGCTGGAAGTTTTATCAGGTTTGGAAGATCTATCCAAACATGTGTTAATTGCTTCATTTGTAGTAAAAATCGAGGAAACTCACAAGAATTAGCTACATTAAAGAGAAGTCGGTATTTATTTTCATCTGTATGAAATGGAGCAATAACATCATCTAATACTTTTGATGTTATTATTAATTGTTTAAATTGTGATAAATTTGATATAAAATTAGGTAATTTATATAATTGAGGTAAAAAGATTTGAAAATTGGTTAATTTTGGTAATTTAATTTCTATTTCGGGTATTCTACAGTGTGCACTAATTCTAAATTGAAATAATCCTTTATTTTCTTCTTTAAACGTTTCTTGAATTGAAAAAGGAAGTGATTCAGTTGTAATTATTAATTTTTCAATATGGGGTGATTCAAACATCCAATGACTGAGATTGGTTATATTTAAATGCTCAAATCTAAAATGAGTAAGATTTGAAAAATCACATTTTATTTCAGGAATTTTTGAAGCAGAAATTTCATAAACAAATATACAATTCCCTGTTTCTGCTGGTTTCCATAAATCTCCACTTTTAAAATGTTCTATACTTATGGTTCTAATTGGAGTGATTAATACTTTTTTTAATATTCCTTTTATCTCTATAATATTTGATGAAAAAAAACGAGTAGAAAGATATAAATTCTTAATATATTTATCAATAACTAGCTCTGGTAATTCAGAATGAGTCTGATATGTCAATAAGATTTGTGGTTCTTGCACATTATCATTTTCGATGATAGGATTAAAATTAATCTCTTTAGAATGGGAGTTAATTATAACATTTGGAAAAATTTGTAACTCCAATAAAAAGAAAGGAATATCATCAATCTTAGGTGTGTCTATTATTAATTTTTTAATATTTGAAAGAAATCCAAGATTTTTTGGATATCTAATACTAGTAAAACCTTCTATATGAAGTGTTTCCAGATTTTTTAGTAAAGAAATCGTATCATCGATTTCTAAAGATAAATTAGAATCAAATTTATTGGGGACACTAAATTTTAATTTTTTAATTGAATTATTTAAGTGAAATTGAATAGATCTATTTACTATCTCTAAAGTTTCTAATCTCTCCAATGACCAAAATAATGGTTTTAATGAAGAGGGATTAGTAAGTATTAGTAATTTTATTCTAAAATCATCAAATTCAAAATGATAAGTTATTTCCTTATTTATATTTTTTTCTTCAAGCAAATAATTAATAACCACTGCATCTTTAACGTATAAATATTTTAATTCATTGTTAATGTTTTCTTTGATATATTTTGGAGTTATAACATCTTTAAAATTTAATCCATCATCGATATAATCAATCAAAATAGGATTTTGGTTTTTTTCATCAAATCTATTATTGTATATACAAACATATTCTAGTTTCTTAAAATCATGCCACCATGAATCCAACCTTTCTAGTTTATTTGACTCTAGGTTTAGATATTCTAATGATTCTAAACCCAACATAGAGCTAGGTAAATTCTTTAATTGATTTTGGCTCAAATCTAAATTTTTCAAATATTTTAAATTGCCGATAGATTTGGGGATTCTTACAAATTTATTTATCTTCAAATCCAACTTTTCTAATCCAAGTAATTTCAATATGCTATTGGGGAAATAAGGTAATTGAAATTTCCAAAGTCTTAATTCTATAACTCTACCGTTTTCATTACAAATATATCCCTTAAGATTTTTTTGGTCTCGTAGATCCGTAATATTTTGTAATTTGATGTTTTGTCCAAGATCCTTCAATTCTTCTTCAAGTTTTTCTAACCAAAATTTATCAGCTTTACAGATATAATTACCATGAAAGTTAGATTTTAATTTTGATATATACTTCTCAATAAATGCCTGATATTCTTCTTCAAAATAATATTCTTCTTGAAGAAATTGTGTTCTTTTACTAATAATCCCACTAGAATAAATTATATCCCAATGATATTGATTTGAATTTATAAATTCTTTGATATCATCTTCAGGAACAGGGTGATAAGGATCTGCTATAAATGTAACTAATTCATTAAAACTCTTTTGAACTTCATCATAAATTCCCATTCTTCTGAGAATTGTATCCTCATTTTTAGGGTTTACAAATAAGTTAAACCAATTATCATTCTTGGGATCGAATTCTTCTTTAGTTATATCTATATTATTTTTGGAAATTAGATTAACAATAAATGGTTTTCTCATTAATTTTTGTAATTTTACATCTTGGATTTGATCAAATTTCAAATCATAACTTTCAATAATTGATTTTAATCTATCGTCATTCTCAACATCTTTAAGTACATAACTTGAGCCTGTATTAATTATAATCTCTCCGAGGTTATTGTATTTTTCTGATTGAAAAATATAATTTTTGTAAAATCTATATCTTCGGGAGATTTCTTCAGTATTTACCCAATCAACTAATCGTGAAGTAAGTAATACCATTAAAAATTCTGAATTTTCTTTTATCCAAGAACTTAGATCAGTTAAGAATTTTTCTCGTTCAATTGGTAATAATTCATCAAATCCATCGAAAATAACTAATATTTTTTTATACTTTTCATCAAATTTATTAATTATCTCTCTAATTCTACTCTTTTCAAAACCACCTAGCAAGTTTTTGAAATCATTTTCATAAGGACTCCCTAAGTGAAAGTAAAAGGTCGGGATTTTTTTCACGTACTTAAAAGCTAAATGACAAGCATTCCAGGTTTTCCCTAACCCCATATGCCCTAATAATAAGAAAATCCTTTGCCAGCTAGATAAATCTTCCATATTATCATAAAAAGCTTCAAATTCTGAATCTAATTTTGGATCTTCTACGAATATATTCTCATCATATCTATAACCATATCTCGAAGACAAATCAGCTAATTCTAATAGATTTCTGCAGTACTCTTTAATTTCGTTAGGAGAAAATTCAATAATTTTAGATTGATTAAAAGTCTTAACCTTTATCAAAGCTCTTTTGAAATTTTCTTTTAATATCTCAATAGGTCTTCTATTTCTAAAGTTAATTTTTTCAGCATCAGAAGGTTTAATTTCTTTAAAAATTTCTTCACTTTTAATCAAGTTTGAAATAAATATATTAATTGCACGAGTAAAAATATGGAAATTGAAATCAAATTCTTGTAAAATTTGATTTACTATACTTAAAACTTTTGTCAGTAAATCTTCCAATTTTATTTGAAAATAGATATTGTCCTCTCGATATTCTTCAATCAATTTTACTATTATTGATTTCGATTCTTTTAATTCAAAATCTTTCAATGCTTTCTTTATTTGTGATAAACTAATAGGAATGCTCAATTGCTCATTAAAATAGGATTTAAGAATTTGACCATATAATTCTTTGTTTTCTAAATATTGTGTAAACAACAATTTTATTATCAAATCTAAAATTGGTTTTAAGGATTCTTGAAATGATTCTCTAAAATCATACCATAAATTAATTTCGAGTAAATCTTCAAGATTTTCAATTTTGGTATCAGAATTAATAAAAAGGGCGTAATCTTCTTTCTCTGCGTGATATGTTATTTCTTTACTCCTTTCTTTAAAAAAATGTAAGTATTTTTCAATAGCATAATTATATGAATTCAATAAAGTATCTCCATAACTTAGAAATTCATAGAAACTAGTTGCAAACATTATTGCTCCTTCAGGATTAGTCAGGTGTTTTACACCAATTGTATAAGCATTAAATTCCGATGCTTTTTCTGCGATATCTTGGGTATAACATGTATTGAAAAAGATGATTTTTATTACATCTTTATAATTCTCTAGAATTTCTAATAATTCTCTTTCATAATCGCTTTCACTATTTTGTTTATCCCCTAAAAAATTGGGTCCAATTCCTTTTGAACCATGTCCACTAAAATGAATAATATCGGGTTGATTCTCTGATATTTTTTGTTGCACATTTTCTCTTTCAATTGCAAAACCAGGAATCAGTTCAATGTAATCTTTATAATTAGATTTTTTAATAATATCATTTAATTTCTGGTATTCCTTATTTATTTCGATATATTCATAATCATAGAAGTCTATTCCAAAAAAAAGAATCCTTAATTTTTTCTTTTTCATGATTAGTATTATTGTCTTTTTGTTAATTACTCAATATAATAATTCATAATGAATAATTTATTTATTTATTTTAACATTAATGTAAGAGTTAATATTATTATTTAAAAAACAGAGATTCTGAAAAAATAGTTTTGAGTTGATAAACATGGCAGTAAATCTAGCTGAAATCATTTTAAGTTCTATAAGTTCAATCACAACTATTCTTATATTTATTGTACTTATTTGGGATCATTTAAAGGATGATTGATTACTTACTAAGAATGTGCAGGGTTTTTATGATATAATTGAAAATTTGATATTCTCTAATTTACAAAAAGAATATAAAGGAAAAGAAGAGCTTGGTTTATTTTCAACTCCTTTTTTTAATGAAAATGATTTTTATAAAGAAAAATATCTTCAGCTTTATGATGAGTATGGAAAATACCTTGGTATGGTCCGTCATATTAGAAGTGATTTACCAAAACGAAGAACTCACCTGTATCTACACAAGAGTAAATATATATTAATGGAAACCGGTCATATATCTCATACAGGAGATTTAAAATTTCGATTAAATGCAAATAAGATTGATGTAGAGTCATTAGATTTTATAAATAATTATTTAAATGGGTTGCGAAATTATTGGAAAGAAAATTTTAGCAAAAACTTATTTCATTTTATAAAAGTAAGACCTCAATTAAAAACAACAGTTGGATATAAAAAATTATTTGGGTATTTACATCCCATCAATGAAAACTAATTTTTCCTTAAAGTTATTAAAAAAATTAAAAAAACAATATATTAGATTCATTTTATAAATTAAATTTGAATCTTCTAAATGTTCTCCAAGCAAATATAGGGATAATTTTTAATTCATTTCCTGTTAATCTTGTATACTCTTTCTTTGAACCGTAATAATTAGTACAATTTTCATTATCCATTTTATATTGATTACCTTAATTTCCAAAATACAAAAAAATATCTTCCTATAATTTCTTAGATTTTAGGAATTCTTTTGCTTCTGTGTAAGTTGTGATACCGTAGCAACCTAAATATTCGCGAATCATCCGGGAAAAGCCCTGATTATTAGTCTTATGTTTTTTCCTGATCTCTTTCGCAAGCATCCCTTGTTTGATGTCCAAGAAAAACTCCTTTTTGTTAAGATATCGTCTCGCTTGTCTGTAATCCTTTACTCCGAATTTTCCTAAAATCTTCCGTATATTTTTCAGTAAGGTAGGATGACTCATGTTATATTTCTCTATAAGTTCCTGTAGTTTCATTCCCTCTTTTATATCGTGTAGAAATTCCTCTTTATTTTCTATGATTTTACTTAACTTTAAATGAATTTTTCGTAGTATCCCTTTATACTCAGGACTGATCTGCTTTCGCTCCATCGCTTGTCTTTGCTTTTCAATGTATTCCTCTTCTTGCCATTTCGCTTTTACTCCATTGCTCTGTTTTTCTATGAAGTCTTTATTCTTCCATCTTTCTGAAGTTTTTTCTCTTAGTAATTCTATTATTTCTGGTCTAGGGCTCCCTCCATCTCCTCCTTCGGTCATGTTATATCCTTTTTTGGGGTTCATCGAATCATACATTTTTATCCAGTAGCGTTCTTTTTTATTTAATTCTTCTAAATTAAATGCTACATCTAACTGTGATACTTGCCATACTGATTCATCATATTTCGCTAGCGCGTTTTTAAAATGACTAGCATAAATCACCTTTTCAGGGTTAGATTCTCTGTCTTTTCTCAGTTTCCTTCCAATTGTAAGATGTCTATGCCATCTGACTTCTATAGTTCTTGGAAATTTGACTTTTCCAACATAAACCTTTCTATTTGTAGTATTTGTCACTAAATAAATAAACCCAAAAGGTTGTATTGTAGATTTTATACTTGTCTTGATTTGTGACTCACACATTCTTTAACAACACCTCATGTTTGTAATTTTCATGGGGGCTGTGCAAGAGGGTGTCCATTTATGTTTTTAGGCGACAGCCGACCTTGAGCTTCGCGAAAGGGAAAAACTTAAATAGGACATCCCTCTGCCTCTAAATTGAAAATTTCATAACAGAAAGGTGTTAAAAATAATGTGAAATAGACAATCAATAATAAAGGATAAAATACAAGAACCATATGGGAAAAATTTAGATATAAAAAGAACAAGAATATAAATGTGGAAGAGAATAAATTTTATTTTTTTAATTTTTCTTTTCTTTTTCTTCTTTCTTGATCTCTTTTATAAATTCCTCAAATTTTCGAAATCCTCCTAACTCATTTTTATTGATATTGATATTAGAATTAATAGTATTAGTATTTGATTCACTCGCAAATTTTTTTTCTACAAAAAGTTTAATTGCAGTTCTATATTCTTTTCTTTTGCTCTTTGGAACCCGAACGCTCACAAAATCCGACTCTTCCCCGAATTTCTTTTTCCTCCCCATGAATTCACTTCTTTTTTTAACGATTTCCTCAAAAGAATGTGTATAAAAATATCTTAAAACTCAAATTTTTAAACTTCTCAATTATTCCAAATTCCCTAAAAATAACGTATCACGAAATCTCGCTAACGTGACACGAAAACCCCTTTGTATCTTTGTATTATTATACGAAAGTGAAAATAAGTCAATCATTCTGATGCCCACAATAAGAACATGTAAATTTAAGAACCCCCACATTCAATCCCTTTATCTCTTTTATCTCCCTTTTACAGTTGGAACAACATGGAGAACGGGTTAAGATCCACTGTCCTTTTATATTCGGCATTTGTTTAAGCATATCATTAAATTTCAATTTTTCTAAATCTTTTTTATTTACGTGTAGTAATTGTTGTTCTTCGGCTATAGATTTTCCTTTAGGTGCTAATACCATTAAAAATTTCATTCTTTTGGGGTCATTAAGTAAAGATAAAGTCCTTAAAATGGCTTCTTCTTTGTATTGATTAAATAATTTACCTAAATCTGGAGGTGCTAGAGCTACCAATGTTGCTTGTGAAACTTTAACTTCATCTTTAACTTTTTGGAATAAGAATTGAAAAATTCTTCTTTCATTATCCATTCCCCATATGAAATTCCATGGTTTTATATCATAATCCTCATTATTAGGCCCAACAATCCTTTTGATA
>Ga0209977_10000097_pt1 | contig 31761 bp, 34 predicted proteins | sample SumtaG_2_FD_183113 | JGI IMG/M metagenome (GOLD analysis project Ga0209977, IMG submission 183113) | Deep subsurface microbial communities from Indian Ocean to uncover new lineages of life (NeLLi) - Sumatra_00607 metaG (SPAdes) (version 2) | ecosystem: Environmental > Aquatic > Marine > Oceanic...
AGTATCACTTCATAATAATGGTGGCGTCCATCGGCATATACTTTATAACTGTTTAGGACTTGCATATTCGGGTATTTTCTTTGAACACGTTCCTCCGCAACCCATTGAAGATTTTTTCCAGTCGTATACTTAGAAACTCCCATAGCTCTCGGTTTTCTCCCACGTTTTGGACGGACTTTATGCATTCCTCCTTTCCTTATCCTTGCTCTCACAACTACGTATCCTTGTTTTGCTTTATACCCTAAGGATCTTGCTCGATGTATCTTGGTTGGTCTCTCTACCCTTTGAATCGATCTACCTTTTCGGTATTCAATTCCTCGATCCCAATGTGGTGTTTGATATCCAGTTTCATGTTTCTCAAAGGTCTCTTTGACATATTTATAGCCAGACTTCACTTTTTCAAAGCACTCTTAAATTGTTATAACATTTAAAATTCACTGAAATTAATTAATTTTATCATTTTCTAATCTACATAAAAAAGTTGTTAGATTGTATAATAAAATTTAAACGTCATATAAGATATTTTATTAAGTATAAGACATTAAACATTTAAATAGAGGACCTATAGCCTAGCCTGGATAGGGCGTCGGACTTCTAATCCGAAAGTCGCAGGTTCGAATCCTGCTAGGTCCGCTCGTTATTATTACTAAACTCATGTTCTTGATCTTAATTTTAAATCTAGAACCACTAACTCAGACTTCGGGGAAAAATGTTTTACAATTTTAGAATTAAGAATTTTGTCAATAGAGTAATTAAATTTACTTAAAGTTACTTTAACATTTTCAATCGTCTTTTCAATCACATCGGGTTTTTCAGTGAATTGATAATAATGTAAAATCCCCTCCGATTTTTTCATTAAAAAACATGCAACATTTATATAATTGAGTGCTTTTTCGGGCAAATTCATTATAATTCTATCAGCCTTATTTTGAATTTTTTTACCTATTTCACTTGAGGGAAGAATTAGAGAACTTATATCTAAGTTATAAGGTATTACATTACCTAATAGGCTGTTAAGACTGATGTTTTCTTTTATGTAATGATAAGCCACCGGATTTATGTCAAAAGCATGAATCATTACTTTATGTCTCTTAGCAATTTGAATAGCAATAGGACCTACTCCACTAAATAAATCAAAGATAACCTCACCTTCACATATAGGAGCGGTAGCAAGACGTTTTCTTTCAAAAACTAACCTAGGAGTGAAAAATATCTTTTTTATATCTAACTTAAAGCTACAACCATTTTCTTTGTATAAAGTCTCTGATTTGTCTTTCCCCTTCAAAAATTTTAAATCTCTAACACGAAATTCTCCTTTAATTTCACTTGTTTTTTCATAAATAGTTTTTATTTTTTTATTTACTGAGATTAAAGCATCAGCAATTATAATCTTGAGTGAATCATCAATTTTTGCATCTAAATCATTAAATTTATCAAATTCCAGTATTGCTATATCCCCTATAATGTCATAAGAATTAGGTATATAATGAAAGAGACTCTCAGGAAGTATGTTTTTTAGAGCTTCTTTAAGAGATTTAAATTTATAATCATTTCTTATTATTCCTTTACGCTTAATTATTTCATATTCAAACTGTTGATTTTTTAAAATATCAACAATTTCATTTTCGTCCAAAATTGGAAATAAAATGAAATTGTCTTCGTGAAGAACTTTCATTTTTTTATAAATAACTTGTAAATTTTTCTTAAATTGGTTGATAAAAGCTTGACCATCAGTTTTCTTAATTTTAACATATCTGGTGTCTTCAAATTCTTCTTTTCGCATATGTGTCTTAATCACTAAATGTTATCGTAATTTTTTTTCCTGGAATTTTTAATTTATCTATCAATTTTTGATTTAATTCATTAGAAGCTTTATTACATTTAATTAATATGGTTCTGCTACAAATAAAATTACTTTTCCTGAATACTATATCTTTTTCATCTAGAAGAGTTAAATTTGGATCACCAAACCCATAGAATTGATCTTCTACATTGTCAACTTTAATTAAAACATTAACTTTTTTTCCTCTACGGATCAAATCTTTTAAATCTGAACTGATATCTGCACATGCTTTAGAGCACTTATTTCCTAAGATACAAGTCCCTTTTTTTGTTAAATAGTCCGCTTTTGTTAACTCGATTGTTGACTTATGAGAACATTGTATATTTTTATGTCCATAAGCAGTAATTTCTTCAATTATATCCATTTAATTAATCAGCTTTGAAATATAATAACATATCTTTAATTTCGTTAGATATTATGAAATTAAGGTTATACTTGGTTTTGAGTAAATTTTTTATTCCATAAATAGGATGGTCTTTATAGAAATTAATATTTTCTTCATATTGATTAATAAAGGTTTCAGGAATTAAAATTCCAGATTTTTTATATGACATTTGATAAGATCGGATGTAATTCTCTGCTTTTAGCAAGCAATTTTTATATAAATTTTCTTTCATTTCAGTGGAACTGATTGCTTCATGTTGGCCCATTGGAAATGTATCTAAAAGTTCAAGAGGAATAATTCCGAAAAAATTAGAAAGAAAAACAATATGTATAGATTCACGTGGAATTATTTCAGTTCTATTTATTTCACATAACCAATTATTTATTGTGGGTGAAAATTTTCCTTTAATATCTAATTCAGGTAATATTATTAAATATTGAGCATCTAATGGTGGCCGATAATTTGTACTTAATTTTTTAATATATCTGTGAATCAAGGGTCTACTTAAACTTTCGGAAGAAACAAAAAGCCGGCCACACTTTTTATATAATTTCTCATGGAACTCAAAAAAGTCAAGATTTTTCTTAACAATGTTAAAAGCTTTAACTAAATTCGGATGATTTCTAATTCTTTGGTCTACAAGTTCCCAGAGGTTTCCTTCTCTAATAGCCTGGCGGACAGTTTTTAATTCTGAGAAAGATAAATACAAATTATGCTTAGCTAATAGTTGGGTTTTTAAATCATCCTCAAAAGCCTTAAGCTCATTAGGGGTGTATTTCATGCAAATAGGACAGTGACATGGGAATTCAGTTAATTCCTCTATATTCTTTGTTCCTGTAGAAAGAGTGAAATACCGGTTTTCCTTAGCATAGAGGATATAGGCTGCGGAATCCATTAGATCACATCCACAAGCGATTGCTAAAGAGAAAAATTGAGGTAATCCTAGACCAAACATATGAATAGGCTTATTTGGGATAATATTCTTTTTTACTGTTAGCAAAACTTCAAGAGTTAATTCAAATCTGTAATCTAGAAATGCTTTAACAAGCCCTCCTATTGCGTAGACTGCAAAATCTAAATGACTCATTTCAACTGCGCTTTTTTTTAATAAGTCTTTATACTTCCCTCCATGAACAGGTCCAAACCAGTTACAATTTGTATTTCTACGTCTTTCGATATTATCTTTAGCTCTTTTAATAGTCTCATTTACTTTGAATATTGCTTGTTCATACGTATCATCAAGTTGAACTGGTAAATCTAAAATAACTGGGAAATCTGAATCAATTTTTTCTTGGAATGCTTCGATATCAGCAGGATTAATAACCATTTCTTTATTATTATACATATATTGCTGAAATGCGCCGCTATCAGTTGCTATTAATCCATCAAAGTTTAAAAATTCATGAATACCTTTATTTAAAACTATTTCCCTTTTACTTCGGTTCTGATAAATAATATAAGCATTTGTAAAAACTGCTTGAGCACCTATATCTTTTAAATCTACCATAGGTAGCAAATTTTTATAAGGATGGATGACAGGAAACATATTTGGTGTGATCATCTCTTTTCCATTAATATTTATCTTACCAATTCTCCCCATTGCATCTACATCTTGTACCTCAAAATTCAATCGAAAAAATCACCTATTTTATCTTTCTGAAATAATTCTTCTAGCCAATCAATCTTACCTAGTATTAGATCATCATCAATTTTATTTCCATTAATAATTTTTATAATTTTTTCTGAAATCTCATCAAAAGAAGAAGTACTCGTATCAATTTCATAAATTGGAATGGATAAGCTTTTTTGAAGTAAATAGTTGGCACAATTTCCTAAGATTTCGCTCTGGACATTTTCAATTATTTTTTCTTTGAGATAACCTCGACTTTCTAATCTCTTCATTAATTCATAGGGTTCGCATCTTAATACGATAGTAATGTCAAAATATTCATTAGGGATTATATCAGCAAAATGTCCTTCAATTATAAGAATTGATTCACTTGATTGTTGAAAATTTTTAATTAATTCGATAATATATTGAATTAATTTATCTGTATCAATGACTTGTGTTTCTCTCTTCTTATCATATTTAGTTATGTATTCTTCTGAAAGTGCCATTTGGTTTAAAGAGATTACTTGAGCATTATTTATTTCCGATATCATTTTAGAGATTGTAGTCTTTCCAGTTCCCGGCGTCCCAGATATTATAACTATTTTCATCTATAATTATTAATAAAGAGATTTGGTTAAAAAATTAATGGAAGTAATGGGAATACAGAAAGATTAAAAAAAATAATGGGAAAGGGGGGCTTCGAACCCCCGACCTCACGGTTATCAGCCGTGCGCTATACCAGGCTAAGCCACTGAAGAGATGCTTCGATTATAAGAATCCACTCTCCCAAGCCGCTTTCCCATTCAAGGATTAGTAGTAAATTCAATAATTCTTTATTTTTTAGAAACTGAAATAGTTACTATCAAAGTATAATTTGATCGAATAATTTAAATAATATATACCTAAAAAAATTTTTGAGTATTTAAAATAAATAGTTTAAAGGAGCATTTTATAATTAATTAACATAAGAAGAAAAATGCCAAAAATTTTAAATTACTCGATTGTAGGGCTTGAGGATTACACAATTAGTTTTGAAAGTTATTGTTCTTTATGTGATATTCAACAGTTTTGTAAATACGGGAAAGAGGAACCTTTTTCGATTAAAATCAGTTGTGGTGATTTAAATAGAGCTAAGGAAAAGGTAAAATTTGACCAGCTTCAAAGATTACAAAAGACTGAAGATGTTTCAGTTCCATACGAGGAATTAATTAAAAAAGTGAAAATAAATTTGACAAATATTATTTCTCAAATATGGAAAAGCAAAATTAAAGCGCATAAAGAAGAGATTAGATGTCTAGACACTCGTAAATTAGATCCAATCTTAGTAAGTCAGCAAGGTCAAGACTGGTGGCCAGACTTTAACGCTACAATGAAAGTTATTAATGAAGAATGTGAAAAAATTTCTTAGTACGATTTAAGATTTTGTAGACTTTAAATACGCAATATTAAATTATATTGTGTTATGGTTCTTTTTGGCCTGATTAATAAGAATTTTCTATCAGCAGAGGATATACTTAAAGATATAATTGGAGGGTTGGAAAACTGGTGTATCGCTTTTAATAATTTCTTTCTAATTTTTTGTAAATACCTGAAATACATTTTTGTTTTTATAATTTTATCTATTGGAATATTAACCTTATTAAGATTAAGGGGTGTGTATCGGCAATCTAGATTAACCAGTTCAGAAAATAAAGAAGATTTATTTATGAAACCAAGATTAATCCTAGGGTGCTCTTATATTGTTTTAGCATTTGGAATTTTATTTAATTATCTTACCTATTTCTTCATTTGGTTGCTCGATCCACTTCCAGATAGGCTAATTTATAATTTCATTTCGTTTAACGGGATTGATCCTTTTTATCTTAACAGAATTATGGATATTAGTTTGTCTTTATATCCACATGAAAAAACGATATATTTCTCTTTTTCGTTTTTTTCATTAATTTCTGTTTTAGATATACTATTAAGTTTGTGGTATCTGATAAATAATAATCGCTTAATTACTAATCCTAGTAAAGCTTTAGGAATCTTAATTTCAGGGGTAATTGGAGCAATTGTTTTTGGATTCAATACATTTCTTCCATTTTTTCTATGATACCTGCATCCATAAAAAATTCAAGTTTTATTATCTATATGGTGTCACATCTTGAGCGAAACATTTATATATTATACTTGTTTTTTAATGTTTGCATCAGAAGAATATATTAGTCATTTTCAGTCACAAAAGATTTACTTAGTATTCGTAACAATATTTTATTCGACACACGGGTTAATTGTCGCTTAGAAATATTCATTAGTAAGAGAATTGGTATATTTATAATTTTAAAAATAATATAGGGTTAGTATTATGGAAGTTGAATCAGATTTAAGTAATTTTTCAAATTTATGCCCAGAATGTGGGGGCAAGATTATTTTACTTCATGAGAAGGGAGAAACAGTATGTAAGCAGTGTGGTTTAGTAATAAGTGAGCGAATTGTAGATATTTCCCATAGTGGTAAAAGAGCTTTTACAAAGCAAGAAAAAGAAAGTAGAGAAAGAACAGGTTCTCCAATTTCAATATTATTACCTGATATGGGATTAAGTACAATTATTGATAAAGCTAATATTAAAAGCCCCGATTTGAAAAGAGCAGCAAAATGGAATTCTCGGATGACGTGGGATAAACGCAATATGTTAATTGCTACAACCGAATTAAAGAGGATAGGAAGTAATATGAACCTGCCAAATCATGTGAAAAAAGCTGCTATACGACTATATATAGAAGCTTTCAAAAAGAAATTGCTTCGTGGTCGATCTATTAATGGAATGGTTGCTGCCTGTTTATATTTTGCCTGTAGAGAAAGAAAAATCCCACGAACGTTACAAGAGATTCTAGACCAAACCTCGATTAGTGCTAAAAATGTTAGACGCTGTTATAGGACTTTAATAAGAGAATTAAATTTAAAAGCTCCTTCAACAGATCCTATTTCTCTTATTCCAAGATTTATAGCAGATTTGGATTTAGATGCAGATGCAGAAAATGCAACTATAAAGATTTTACATAGTTTTACTTCAAAATATTCCACAAGTGGGAAAGATCCAAAAGGTCTATGTGCAGGAGCATTGTACTTAGTTTGTAAAAAGAAAGACAAAAAAATATCACAAAAAGATATCGCAAACCTAGTAGGAGTAACTGAAGTAACTCTTCGCTCAAGATACAAAGAACTTGTAAAAATGTTAAATATTATGGTATAATTAATAATTTAATTTTTTTTTTTAATCTTCTTTTTTTATCATTAATCTGATAAAATCTGGTAATGTTAGTAAATAACTTTGGGCATTTGGCAATTGATCTTTAATTTTGATAAAGAGTTGAGAATAATTTTCAGCTTTTTCCTTTTGTTTTAGTACATCATTACGTGTTTGTTCTCTTACCGGTTCAACAGGTATTCCTCTCATTACCGCTCGAGCAGGAATAGTTAATCCCGGGGGAACCTGACTTTGATTTAGAATAATTGACCCTTCTCCAATAGAAGCTTCTTCATAAATTAATGAGCCTTCTTTTACTTGAACATAGTCTTCTAAAAAGCATCCTAAAAGTGTAACTCCTGACTCAATAATACAATATCTCCCAATATTTATAGAACTTTTTTGTGAACGTGTAAATAAGATAACTCCATCAAAAACGGTGGTAAATTCTCCAATATTTATCGATGAATTCTCTGCACGAATGATTGATCCCGGCCAAATTATAACATTATCGTTAATGCGAATATCTCCTATTAGAGTTGCCATTGGTGAGACATAACTATTTTGACTTATTTGTGGTTTCTTACCGTTATATTCCATTATAGGCATATTAATCTCACTTGTTTTTTTTATAAAAAGTAATTAAAATTATTGTTTTCTTAATTCAAATTATATCTGAAAAAATTTAAACTTTTATTAACCTACTTAGATGTAAGTTTTTAAAGGATTCTTGGATTCAAATAATATGAAGTCAATGTCGGAAAACTCTAAACTCAAGAGATTACATAATTGTTTCGTCGCTAGTATTTCATTCTTATAACGAGATATTTCTATTAAATTGAATCCTATATCTCTAGCAAAAACGGCATCAAAATAATTAATTTTTCCTGAAATATAACAATCACACATTATCTTCAAGGCTTTCTTAATATAATTTGTTTTTGATATGTCTCCACCAATAACACATATTTTTTTTATTGGTTTTTTTAGATCTCCAACATATGGAACGTGTGTTAAACCTAAATTTGTTTTTATCCGGTTTATTAAATCTTCTAATGTGAAGGGTTGTTTCTTATTTAAGTATTTTATTGGAGAGCATATTCTTCCAATTGGTATTTTTTTCCCTTCTTTATTTTTTATATCAAATGTGGTTTCAATTTTTAAATATAAAGCATTTACAATTGTATCTGAAATGCCTCCTTCTGCTGCTATAAAGGAGGAATTTAATACAAATATCGAAATTGGATATTTAGAGAGCAAGAATAATTTATTTATTATGTTTTTATCAAATTTTTTTATTGGTTTGTTAATTAAACTGTGATTTGATATTATTAAATTGACTTTATGTTTTAATCCAAAATGTATTGCTTCCAAACTTAAATCTAATGTTAACATTACTTTTTTGATTAATTTATTATTCCCACTCTTGTCATAATACAATCCATATGTCTCGGAATTTATTCTAAATTCTCTAGGAGATAATTTATTTGTTAATATCGCTGTTAATTCTTGAAGTAACATTTCAATATCTCTATAAAAGCACTAATATGAAAAATTAGTCTAGTTTAATATGATAAAACTGAGTAAAGATTTTTTAATTTGAAATTAAAATATTTATATTAAATCTACTAATATCTTTAAATCAAAACGGGTCTAAAACATATGAAAGAAAAAGATTGTATTTTTTGTAAAATAGCTGATAGAGAGATTCCTTCTCAAATTATTTTTGAAAATGAGTTAGACATTGCCTTTTTAGATATTTTTCCCATTTCTGAGGGACATACTATAGTCATACCAAAAAAACATTATTCAAATTTAGAATATATACCTGATTATGAACTTACTGAATTGTTTAAGGTGGTAAAGAAATTGGCTATAATGATACATAAAAAATTAAAAATTGATGGATATAATATACTTCAAAATAATTTTACTGCTGCTGGACAGGTCATAAACCATTTTCATGTTCATATAATTCCAAGAAACTTCGATGATGAAAGATTTCGTATAAAAATACCAAGAAATCAATCTTCTGAAGAAGAACTCAATAAAATCTACAGAATCTTAAAATCTTAAAATATTGTCAAAATTTTAAGTTCGTTTAATAAACGTTTAGTTTAAAAAAATAATTTGAGAACTATAATCGAGATGAGTTTTAAAAGTTTTATTAAAAAGTTTCGATCGAAGACAAAGGAATTCTTCAGAGATGAATATGGTGGTAATCTTGTTGAATATGCCCTATTAATTGGATTTGCTTTATTTGTTTTTTTTATTATTATTAGTGTTGTTACTTCAATGTTGGATTGGACAGTAGGGTTATCAGATGATTTTCTTGAATTATTCAAGTGATCTTATAAAAAACGTTAAAATAATAAAGCTAAATTTTACTTATTTTTAATGATTTTATTATCAACAAACATAAAATCATATTTTTCACCCCATTCATCAAGACGATTTATTACAAATTCATTGTCTAGTTTTAAATGCTCCACAAAAATGTTAAATGGTATCCTATCTGATCTTTTCAAATATTTCCTTATTCTAGTATCAAGATCAGATTTTTCAGGTGGTTTTTCTTTTCTTTTCCTAGCTCGTAACTTCTCGAGGAGAGGATCATTTTTACTGTCGTTAAAAAAATATTCTACTATATTACTGATTACTTGAGCTTTTGTAGCCCCAAAAACATCTACTAATTCATCTATTAAACTCATATAGCTTTTATTAAGAGTAACTGTCGTTCTTGTAGTATCAGTCATATTATGGGTGAAAAAGTAATTCTATAATATTTAAAAAAAAATTTCTATTTTTAAACTTTATGCTGATTGATGTTAATAATGCATAAATAAGCATCATTTATATATAATTTGAATTTATTAGATCATAAGAATAAAATTTTTCACTATAGGAATTAAAAAGTCGAAAAATTGTCGTGTTTAAATGTAATTGAGTGTGGAGGAATAAAATATGGCAAATAAATCATCAACTGAAAATTATCCTGGCCAAAAAGAATATTTATCACCAATTCAATTTAATTTAATTAAAGCACTAAAAGAAGTTGGTCCATTAACTCGGAGAGATTTGGTGAAGGAACTAAGGACTCCAAGAACGACCATATATGACAACCTAATGAAACTCCAAAAAAGGAAATTAATCGAAAAATTTTCTCGTAATAATGGAAAAAGAGGACGACCCGTTGTTTTATGGAAATTTAAATCTTAAACCATTTTTTTAATTTTTTATCTTTAAGTTATTAACAAAATCAAACAGTTAATAAATTTTTAATAATAATATATACTCTTAAATTTCCATTGCAAATTTTATTTTAGAATAGTATAATTTAGTATATCCTTATAAATTTTAGAATAGGGCCCAATTGGTAATAATTAGAATATATATAAATAATTCTATTTACATTTTAATAAACGTTATTTTACAAATTAAATTTATAATCGCAAAATCATAATTATTCCAATCGAAATTAAGGAGTCTAAAAAATATTTTAATCATTATAAAATAATTTTACATAATTTTGAAAACAAAATTATTATTTTGGAATATAATAGTACTCATTTATCCTTTTTTGGTATATATCTTTATTACTTCCCAATTTATTTACTCGTGGTCTCTTAGTAGCTGTATCTCTTCTAAATGTTATATCCATCATTTTAAGAAACAAATTAAAACCATCCCTTAAATTTTGAGGAGGTATTGCCTTACCTTTTAGACCAGGAATCCCTTCAAAAATTAATATTGAATCAGCAATGAAATCTTGTGTTATAATATCATGTTCAACTACAAAACTGGCTTTCTTTAACTCTTCAATAGATTTTCTTATTAATTGAGCAACTTGTAACCTCATTTCAACGTCTAGAAATGCTGAAGGCTCATCTATTAAATATAAATCGGCTTCTTTTGAAAGACATCTAGCTATTGCGACTCTTTGTAATTCTCCACCACTTAATTCAGAAAAATTTCTTTCTCTTATATTCTCTAGATTTAAATTATTAATAAGTCTTTTTTTGTATGACTGACTCAAATAGGGGGCTAATTTTATTTGCGTTATGAGATCAGATACTAATCCTTCCTCCTCAATTTTAATATATTGAGCTTTTACAGACACATTTAATTTTCGAGTATTTCCACTATTAGTTTCGTTATTCTCTACATTGAAATTAGGAGATTCAGTTTTTAATTTTTCTGAGATGGAATTTATAAATGTAGTTTTTCCGATTCCATTTGCTCCAAAAATTCCAATAATCTCACCAGCATGAATTTCACTCCCAGATGCAGTTAATTTAAAGTTTCCAAAAGAAACTTCGATATCATCATAAGAAAATACCACATCTCCAGAATCAAATGGTGAATTTTGGGGCGGATGTTCATGAAATGTTATAGGAACCTCCCTAAATCTTACATTTTCATCCTTAATATATCCGTTTAAATAGATATTTATCCCAACTCTAACACCTTGAGGATGAGATACTATACCATAAACACTAGGCTGTCCATATAAAATCGATACATAATCACTTAAATAATCTAAAATTGCTAAATCGTGTTCAACTACAATAATTGTTTTATTCTTCTCTGATAACGTCCGAATTAATTTTGCCATATTGATTCTCTCGCTTACATCCAAGTATGAACTTGGTTCATCAAAAAGATATACATCTGCGTCTTTAAGATAAGCAGCAGCAATAGCAACTCTTTGCAACTCACCACCAGATAATACTGAAATTTCTCTCTCTAATATTTTCGTAAGATTTAATTCCGCAGAAATATGATCTAACTGGTTTGTGGCATCATTTTTACTTAGAAGATCAATTACTTTTCCCGATACAAATTTTGGGATTACAGCAATATTTTGAGGTTTATGAACTATCTTAGATTTGTTTTCATTAAGGTCAATAAAATATTGATGTAGCTCAGAACCTTTATAGTGCTTAATGATTTCTTTCCAATTTGGTGTGGCTTCTTCAAATCTCCCAAAATTTATTTTTAATTCATTTGAAAGTAATTTTAATAATGTACTCTTTCCAATTCCATTTTGTCCAATTAACCCAAGAACTTTTCCTTTTTTAGGGATTGCCATTCGAAATAATGAAAACTGATCTTTACCATACCGATATGAAATTTGATTTTCTAAAGGATCAGGTAAATTTACAATACTAATTGCATTAAAAGGACATTTTTTAATACATATCCCTTCTCCAGAACATAAATTTTCAGTAATTATTACAAATTTCTCATCAGGACTTAAAACTATGGTTTTATCACCCGTTCTCACTCTTGGGCAATATTTTATACATGGTTTTTCTCCAAATGGACTACATTTATCTGGTTTACAAAAATCCTTATTTAAAACAGCAATCCTCATAATTTAGTTCACTATCATCTAAAAACAAATATGAAAAATATAATTTACTTACGTTAAATATACTATTATACATAATAGAAAAATTTTTGTAATACAGAATATTACCCCATTAAAGAAAAAGCTATGGAGTGAAGAGAATTTGAGTAAGAATTTTCCAGTTCATTGGTTAGAAGAAATTGTCGAAGAAATTAACTCACGTAAACCTGATGAAATAACACTTTCTACAGGTAAGACTCCGTCAGGCCATATTCATTTAGGAATATTACGTGAAATTATAATTTGTGATGCGTTGAGAAGGATATTTGAGGAACATGGCAAAAAAGTTAATAACTTATTATTTTTCGACAGTTTAGATGCAGCTAAACGATTTCCCGGATATATTCCAGAAAAATTCCAAAAAAAACATCTTGGAAAACCTTTTGCTATGATACCATGCCCTTATGAAAATTGTAATTGTGAGAGTTATGCTCACCATTTTGGTAACGCTCTAGTAGATACATTTCCAAATTTTGGAATTGAAATAAAAACAATTTGGACCCATAAATTATATAAAACAAAAGAAATGCAGGAAAAAATAAAAATTGCTCTTGAAAACACAGATAAAATTAAGGAAATCCTGAAAAAATATATTCTCCCTACATTAAGAGAAGAAGATAAAGAAGAATTCATAGAAATGCAAAATAATTGGATGCCAGTGATGGCTATATGTGAAGATTGTAATAAAATTCAGCATCGTGATAATAAAGAGTCTATCAGACCAAATAGAGTAAAGGAATATTTTCATAATGAAGAAGAAGTCTCATATGTATGTGAAGCATGTGGTTATACCGGAAAACTTTCTATCTGGAGTGGAAGATTGAAATTAAATTGGCGTATAGATTGGCCTGCTAAGTGGGCTTTATATAAAACCACTTGTGAACCTGCAGGAAAGGATCATAGTGTTAAAGGAGGTGCTTATGATACTGGTATTGAATTATGCCAAGAGTTATATGATTATGAAGGACCAGTAAAGGTTCCTTATGAATGGTTAAGATTAGGGGATCAAGACATGGGAACTTCTAAAGGCCATGTTTTTATACCTAAAAAATATCTAGAAATTGCCGATCCAAGAATTTATAGAACAATAATTTTGAGAACCAACCCAATAAAGCATATTACATTCAGGATTGAAGAGCTATCTCAGTATTATGATTATTATGAAAGAATGGAAGATATATACTATAATTTAGAAAAAACGGAAGATTTTGAAGAAAGTAGGTTCTTTAAATACATATATCCTTTAACCCAAATATCAAATATTCCAAAAACAAAATTAAAACAATTACCCTTGAAACTTTTAACTTTTTTAACACAAATTCAAAATATTTTAAGTATTGATAACCTTTATGAGAAAGCAAAAACATATATGGAAAAAAATGGTTTTAAAAATGTGATTTCACTTCAGGAATTTAAGATATTACTGACCCTAACAAATAATTGGCTCAAGGAAGTAAAAAAAATTATTGAAAGTGAAGAGGATCCTAAAGTCAAAAAGGAGATTATAAGAAAGGTAGAGATTTTTACAATCCCTGAAGAAATCGATGAAAATTTGATAAATATCATGGAAGAAAAGCAAATTAAAGGAATACAACTGTTAAGAGAATATCTAAAAAATACTGAAGACTTAGAATCTGATTTGATTCAAAACAAAATTTTTAATATAGCAAAAAATGATTTGATTCTCCCCCCAAGAAAATTTTTTGAGTCAATTTACCAAATTATCTTAGGTAAAAAGAGTGGACCGCGATTGGGACCTTTTCTTTCTTTATTAGATAAAAATTGGCTATTAAAGAGAATGAATGTTTAAATAATTTTAATTAAATATAATAAAAGTATAATATTACGAATTAGATTCTTTTTTTCTCTTGAATAATTTTCGTTTTTTCTTTTCTTTTAAATTCTGATAACATTCTGGACAATAAGTAAAAGATTCGGAAATCATTTCACCACATTTTTTACAATGTTTATGAGGATAAATATAAGTATCTGCTTTTTTTTTATATCTTTCGAATTTACTCAAGATTAATCTCCAATTGCTTTTAAATATATAATTACTAATGGATTATAACTTTTTCACTCCATTTCTATCAATTTTAATTTGATAAAATTGAGTATTTTTCAAAGAATTTGTAATTTCCACAGGATAAGACGGAAATATAGAAGAAAAAACATCTTTATCGTTAATAATTTCATTTAATTTGTTATCCCAATAACTTAAAACGGTGTCTATTTGATTTGGATTCACTAACGCAAAAACAGATCCACCACCTCCCGCACCAGTTAATTTAGCGGCATAAACATCAGGATTGTCTTCTATTATTTTGATCAAAATATTATTCACTAATCCAATTCCATATTTAAAACCAGTTTCTTTCATTATCTCGTTCATAATTCTTGTATTCTCCTTAAAATATTTTCCTAGAAGCTTCCAATTATGACACATTAAAGCAAACCTAGATTTCCACGCTATTTTAGCTAATTCATTATAACTCTTCAAAATAAGCGGATTTTTCTGTAAATATATTTTCCTTAATTTTCCATGTATATCTCCACTTTTATGATATACTCCTGAATAACAAACGATTATAGGGAGATTTTTCAATTCATATACAATATCAATTCTATCATAGATTGCTAAAGGTTCCTTTGATATATCTTTGTGGTAAAGTTTACCATAATATGAACAAAAACTTAAACCTCCTCTGCTTATAACATATCTGTCGCCATAACCTGAAGTAATTTTTAAATCTTCATCCTCAATTTTAGTCGCCATTTCTGCAATAATGTCTCTATTTATAGGGAATTCATTTTCTTTTAATTTTTTAAAGTTATTATATAAATCAAAATACTTAGCAAATCCAAAGAGAACAGCAATTATTATAGCAGCGCTCCCACCTAGACCACTTTGTTTGGGAATTGTAGTTACTAATCCAATTTCAATATTTGACTTTAAGAAAATTTCTTCAAAATGTGAACTCATTTTATAAAATCTGTAGATACTAGCATAAATTAGTTTATTTTTTCCTTTGAGTTTAATCCTTATCTCATTTCTACTCTTTGAAAGTTTTTCCTCATAATTACATTCTACCGACCATTTAAGTATCAATTTTTTCATAGTATATATTTTTAATCGGCTCTCTTCATTAATTTTTTTAATATATAAAAAAGCAGATAGAGGGTTATCTAAACCATTAATGGCGACTGAAGGCATCCAGAAATCTCCTTCAACGGCATCTAAAGGATTGATTAAATTTATTCGTGCGGGGGCTTGAATTACAACATCTGGTTTTAAACTAAAAAAAAACTCCTTTATTGATTTCAGCAATTTGACTATCAGGACTATAATTTAAATTAATTAATTATAACATGGTTGAAGTATTAAGTTTTATTTTAAGATTTCAATATTAATGTTAAATTGGATAATACTTCTGATGGTTAAGAAAAAATTTATGTTTTTATAAATCAAGTTAAAAATATTAATGACATGGTTAAAAAAGGCAAGTACAGACTTTTTTCATATCTTCTTGAAAACCACTTAATCTATTATAAAAGTTTAAAATTAAATAATAAACTAATTGCATTCGCACTCATAGAATATTCAAATTTCAAATCAGTAGAACCTATTTTGGATGCCTTATTAAGAAATCAGGTAATAAAATATTACTCTATTCAAATAGAAATTAATGAAAAAAGGGAAAAAATCTTACTTTTAAATTTTGAAGATTACCAGAAAGAAAATATAATTAAAGCATTTAACATTGTCCGACAAAATTTAGCAGAAATTGAAAAACCTGTTAAATTTTTAAAAGAAAAAATTTTAGAAAAAAAATTTTTAGCAATTTTCTTCCAAGATATAAATTCTAGCACATCAATTTCAAAAACTACGGAAGTAATTACAATTTCAGGTGAGAACAAACTAAAAAGTTTTGATTTTTTTAGTATTGATTTAAATTCAATTAAAAAAAGAAATTCATTCATTGTAAACTTTATAAATTTAGTCAAGAATTTAGGTAGAAGAGGATTTTTAATATTTAATTTTCAAATAGAAAATTATGATATCAAAATATCAGCATATTTCGTAGATGTTTATGAAAATATTAAGAACTCTCTTAATTATGAGGATAAAATTAACAGCTTTTTTCATTGTAATTTAATTAAGAGACAGTATATTAAAATTCACTCAATTTATTCCTACTTTTGGAGATTAGGAATATCAAATACTTATTTTTTTCTTAGTGATTTTTATGAATTATTTTTCCCCCAAAAAGACATCTACTCTCAAGAATTATTTGATACTAATAATCAAATTGAAAAAAATTTATTAAGTAATAAAATTGAATATTTGAGATTAAGTACTAACTTATTATTAATTGAAAACAGTTATCTTTTTATAATATTAGAAAATCTCAATTCTCAATACATCCATCGAATCCTTAGAGATCATTATCCTAAATATTTTATTTATATTTTGATACTAGATGAATTGGGTTATAAAAAATTGTTAAAAATGAATTCTATTAAATTAATAGAAAGTATTAAAGTTATTCATCCAGAAGAAATACAAAAATTTAATTTTCAAGAATTCAAAAGAATAATACCCTTAAAAGATCCCTAAATCAATAGCAATATCCTGAGCGGAGTATTCTGGATGTAGTTTGACGAAAGCTTTTTTCTCTCCCTTTGAAGTAATCAAAGTATTAACTTTTATAACTTTTACATTGTGTAATTTTTCAATAGCTCTTTTAATTTGATTTTTATTTGCTCGTTTATTTACTATGAAGACCAATTTATTTTCTTTTTCGATTAAGTCAAATGTTTTTTCCGTAATTAAAGGTTTTTTTATAATTTTATAGAAGATTTCCACTTTTACTTACACCTCATAATTATTCAATTCATTGATTGCAGATTGTGTCCATAGAATTAATCTACCAGATGTTCCTCCTGGTGCTAAAGCATTAATTGATAAATTTTCAATTTTTATAACATCTGTTCCAGAAATATTTCTTGAAGCTTTAATAATACCAAAATCATCTTTTATTACAATTAAAATTCCTTTCTTTTTTTTATATTTTCTACCTCTTGATTTACCCTTTCCTGCTCTTATCTTTTTACTCTTCTTAATTTTTATTAGATCTTCCTTTAACCCCAAACTACATAAAATTGAATAGATTTTTGATGTTTTTTTAATTGTTTGGATCTTATCATCGACAACTAACGGGATCTCAGGTATATTTTCAATATAAAACCCTCCTTTTTTAATCCATGATTTATCTCCAGAAGCAGAAATTGCATAAATTATTGATTGTTTATTTACTTGTTTGTTTATTTTTTTCTCAATCTTTTTTTCTGTTTTTATTGGATGTGTACGTCGACCTCCTTTAGCAAAAGGAACTCTTCCAACTTGCCTAGCTGTAATAAATCCACTCCCTTTTATTCTAGGGGCTCTAGACAATCCGTGTCCGGTCCCCCAACCTTCAGCAGTATTTCTTAAACCTGCTCTTTTATCCCTTCCCTGAATTTGCTTATTTTTACTTTGAGATATTGAACTGCCCATTTGAATAAGATCTATTCTAGGTTTTAGATCAAAAATTTTTGGTTTATCAATAAATCCTTTCTTATGTCCCTCTAAATTATAAACATTGATTTTTTCCATAATATCACCAGATTCTTAAAATTTATCTTCTTTGTTGGCTTTCCCGGCTTACAAATGTAATCTCTGGAGTATTTACAACAAAAGATCTTAATGGTCTAATTGTTTTTCTTAATCTAATTAATCGTTTTTTAGGTCCAGGAATAGATCCTAACAATAGTATGTAATCGCCCCTGATTTTACCATATTTAATGAATCCCCCTTTTGGATTAATTTCCTCTTCATTCTCACCAATTACCATAATTCTTTTATGGTATTCTGTTCTTTGATGAAATCCTAACTGGCCCGCACGTGGAACCGTATAAAGAACTCTTGCAGGATGCCAGGGGCCGATACAAGCAACAGTTCTTTTTATTTTATTATTTTTGCGAGTTAAAATTTTAATTCCAAATCTTTTGACAGGTCCTTGAAATCCCTTTCCTTTTGTTACTGCGATTACGTCTACTAATTCTCCTTCTGTTAAAACATCTCGAACTCTGATTTCTTTACCTAAATTATCATAAGCGAAATTAAATTCATCACGAGGATTTTTTATTGAGTTTATTTTTATTTCGATGATATCTGGTTTTTTTCTTGGTAGTGATGTATTATATGGTTGTGTTTGAAAAATACCTCTAACATCACTTGTATCATTTAATTCGTTTAAAATGTTTTTTTTAATTTCTTTAGTTTTATATTTTTCAAAATTTGGAAGATTTATTTTTCGGGATATATAATGATTAAACTCCTGATTATATAATTCTCCAACAATGTATTTCCCATATTCATCTTCATTATAAACTCTAATACCGATTAAAATTAATGGTGGTACTTCAACAACTGTTACTGGTTTCATTAATTCCTTTCCGAAATATGGACTATTCCTTTGATCCTCTATATATGTAATATGAGTCATTCCCGCTTTAAATCCAGCAAAACCAAGAAAGTTAATCTCATCTGAATTGTCTAACCAATGTCGTATTCGACCTTTGATTTGGGTTGCTCTCTTTCTAGGTAGAAATGCTAATGATCCATGTCTGGGGGCGTGTTTTTTACGGTGAGCCATTATTTATCACATTAACTTTTGAAAATGAATTTTTCAAAATAAATAAATTTTTTCATTTAAAATTTACTGATTGATTGTCCAATAATGGATAAAAGAGGGTTATTTAAATTTTTCTTTATAAAATTAGTATAAATGGCATTGAAAGATCTTACTTATTTTAAGGAAAGAGCAAATTTTGATGGAAAGAAAGATATAATTTTAATCTTAGATTGTTATAACTGTTCTCAAAAAGAAAATAATCTCTATAAATCAAAAAAATGTATAAACTGTTTTTTACACACATTATATAAATATAGGAACCGGAAATTTGATTATTTATCTATTTTATGGAATGAGACTATGATAAATGGTACTCAATTCAATTTATTATTAGATTATTTTAAGATTTTAAAAAAAATCAAGAGAATCTATAACAAAACTGAAAAGAATAGAAATCAAAAATGCAAATATAGAGAATTTAAATGTAAAATCTTTTCTAAATCTTCTCATTTGTACAAACTCAATGAATTGGAATGGATTGATCCCGTTTATGTTTATCTTAACCTATTAAAGAGATTTTCGAGCCGAAATAAAAAGAATATAAAAGATTCAATTTGTCAAAAATGTTATAATTTTCAAGAAACTTCAGAAAACTATATTTTTAAAATTCTGAATAATTTAAGAATTATAAAAAGGTTTAAGAATTTCCAAGCAGATAATAAAAATCATGTAAACAATTATGATTTTTATGGATATTTTCTTTCAGGAAATTCATATATTGTGAATAAACGTCAAGAATATCAAAATAGAAACTTAGATAGAGATAGAAAATTAATAAATTCATATACTACAGGAAAAAATAATATCTTTAAAGTTGATATTTATGAAAATTCAGCAGAACTTGAAAAAAATTATAAAGTCTCCTCTTTTTATAAAGGAGAGCTAAATGAAGATTATTTCAATATGATCATCAAAGAAATTCATAAAAAAATAGAACTTGCTGAATTTAATCAACTTATTTCACTAGAAAACTTAATAAAATTATACAAAAAGGAAGCAATAAAAATTTTAAATTCTAATTATGAATTTGAGAAAACTGTTAATAAGAAGATAGGGCTTTTAGCCACCTTAAAAAAGTTAAATTTAGATAAGCTATTTCCATTATTAATCGATGATTTCATCGAAGAAATTTTCTTAGACTCCCCAAAAGATGAGATCTACTTAAATCACCAAATGTATGGCCGGTGTCGAACAGAAATAAGATTTAATCTAAAAGAAATCGAACGAATTAAAACGTTAGTTAGATTATATAGTGGAACTAGACTTGATTTTATGAATCCAATTATTAAATTTGTAATTAAGAATAAATTCTTCTATTGTAGGTTTTCTATAGATGTTGAACCAATTCAGATTGATGATTTTGCTTTAGATATAAGAAAGCTAAATAAGAATATCCTGACTATTCAAGATCTACTAAAGAATGGAACCTTAGATCCGTTAATCGCAGCATTTCTATACTTTAATATTATTCGAAGAAAAAATATTACGGTCACGGGGGAAACTGATACTGGAAAAACAACTTTAATTAATGCATTAGATTTGTTAACACCAAAGGAATTTAGAAAAATCTATATTGAAAACGTTACAGAATCACTAAATGAATTTGAGTATGGTAAACATCAATTGAAATATAAAGTGGATTCATTAGAAGATTCAATAATAGAAAAATATTCAAAAAGCAATCAAATTAAAACACTTCTACATAGAACACCCGATATTATCTATTTAGGTGAGATTCTTACAAAAGAAGAAGCATTAGCTATGTTTCATTGTCTTGCTGCGGGATTAAGAGGATTTCAAACAATTCACTCTAAAGATATTGATTCACTTATGAATCGGTTTATCTATCACTTTGGAATAGATAAATCATGTCTAAACGATCTAGACTTAATCATTTTGATGAAAAAAGATGTTATGACAAGAAAAATCGTAGGGGTATTTGAAATTTGTAAAACTTCTGAAACAAAAAACAAATTATTTAATTCGATTTTTAAATATAATCCAGAATCTAATAAATGGTTATTAACAAAATCACTCTATGAGACAAACGTGATCTTGGATGTAAAAAGATATGAAAATTTGTCTAAAGGAAATTTCTTATTATTTATCAGATTATATTATGAAATATTCTTATTTCTATTAAAAATAAAGAAAATAGAAAACTTCGAATTAATTGATTTTTTTCATCAAATTTCTTATTACTCACAAAAATCTGTTGGTTCCATAAAGTATTTTTGGAATAATTGGAAAAAGAATCGAAGTTTAAATTTTTAGATTTTTATTTAACTATATGACAAATCTTATAGAAAAATCGTTATTACTCGGTTTTGGAATTTTTACTATAACAATTTTTTCTACCATTCTGATACCTTTTTTAGGAAAAATAGCAGTATTTAACCAGAATGAATATAGATCTTTAGAATCTTATACGATTTTTATAAATGAAGTTGATATAGGCATTACTAATGTAGTTCAACACCCTAATGAACCCTTTCTTAGGGTAATTGATTATCCTGAAAATTTAAATATCACTTTTTATGACAACTTTGCTAAATACGAATTTATTTTGGAAGAAAAGATTTATGTTAAATTTTATGAATACAATACATCATTTATCAATCGTTGTTTTTACCAAATCCCTGTACAAACATACCTCTTGAATATTTCTCAACAATCAACATTAACTAGCGTTAATTTTATTAATTTACACTAAATCTTATCAAAAATATGAAAAATTTTAAGTATTATATCAGATTTTGTAATAAATTCAATAAACGTTATTTACCTAAATTAAAATTTAGGATATTAGATGAAAGATACAATTATTTTTATAGAAGAATATTTAATATCGATGAAGATGACATAAATAGAGCGAGTTTTTTTATTTGTGTTGTCTCATTTAGTATTATTGTATTACTATCATTAGCTTTTCTTAAATTAGATCTTTCGATTATAATTATATACTCCCTAATTTTATCATTTATGCTCTCGTTTAGATTTAATTTAACACTCTTTCATGAAGTTAACAAAATGGAAACAAAAATTAATACTATACTTTATCTAATTAAAATCAATTTTTCTTTAATACAAAAAACGTTGAAGAATAATGCCGATTCCTGTGTAAATTTTATAAAACTTATTAAGGAATATCAGCTACCAATTTTAGGCAATTTTAAATATATATTAAAAAGAATTCATGAAGGTTATAAACCTGAAGATGAATTATTTGAACTTTTAAGTCCGTCGAAGGATTTTAACCAATATTTAAGACACTTATTAATCAATAATTTTGATAACAGATATGAAATCGATGAATTTAAAGAGGGTACATTAGAAAAAGACTTTAAAGTATATTTAAGAGAAATCCAATCAAAGATTAGTATTATCTTTTTTATTGGTATATTTTTTCCTATAGGACTATGTTTTTTGATTTTATTTCAAGTAATAGACTTAATAATAGCAGTTCTTCTAATTCCTTTCTTTTTATATATCTTAAATTTTTTATGCCGTAAATATGTTAAAAAAAATACTTATTTGATTGGAGTTTTAGAGGAATATTCAAGTTTAGAAAAGAAAAAATTTAATGAGTTTTTATTATTTTTAGAAAGTTTTGCCATAAATCTAAAAAATAATATATCCCCCGAAAGAGCCTTCCTAAAATCATACACACAAAATAAAAATCTTTTTGTAGTACTGAATCAAACGATTAAAAGTCAGATCTCAAGTCTTCTAAATTTTAAATGCTCTTTTCATGATATGATACAATTTTTTAAATTAGAATTAAAATCTATGCGATATAATGTAATACTAGATGCAATAGAGAAATTTGTAGCAGAAAATGCAAATTATTCCTCTACTAAAATTTTCGAAATTCTACATGTTGTTCATAAACATCAAGAACTTGAAAAAAAACGGGAAGTCGTTATTAAGGGGGAGAAATTTAAAATATTTTTCTTTTTATTTCTCTTACCATTATTAATAGGGACAATCTCAGGTATGTTTCCTTTTTTTGTATTAATAACAAGTAATATTAATTCAATTACAAGTGCGAGTTTAATAGATTTTAGTAATCTAATAAGTATCTATAATATATTTTTAATTTTTTTTGTATTTATATCGAGTTTATCAATTACTTCCATAAATTTTTTGAAAATTATTAATATTCAGAAGAAATTCTTAATTATACTTATTTCTAATCTTTTATTTATCTTAACATTTTTGATATCATTTACAAATATTTTAAATCTTATTTAGAATGAAAAATTCTTTCTTTAAGAAAATGCAATGAGGTAAATCGATTCAATTGTTAAATACATACCAATAAAAACATTTATTAGCGTAGAATAGAAAAAAACAAGTTTGAAAAATGTATTTTCTTCTATATTGTCAATATATAATAAAATTTCTAATTTCTCTAATATTAAATAAAAGGGAATTAATAGAATAAGAAAAATCGACAAAGAAATTAAAGTAATGCTCATATCAACAGAAAGAGCGGAATATATAAAAATAAATATATTAATTCCTAAAATTAATAAAACTTTTATTAAAAGTATTTGATACTCCAACATATCTTAAACTATATGTAACATTATTTATTTAAAGAGCTCATATTGTAATTGCTAGAATCAAATCTCAAATAATTTTTTTCGAAAATTTTCTTTAATTTTTAATAAAATCCCTCCTGATTTTATAAACACTAAAATTGTTAGAAAATATTATAAAAGAATAAACTCTGATAATAATTATGAGAAATTTAAAATTAAAAGGACTTAAATATAGCAAAGGGAAGTATTACCTATATAATGATCGATTTGTATTTTTTCCTCCTCAAGTTATCGATATCTTATCTTCTATTTATGGGGAAGGTGTAAAGTCTTTGTTAGTTTGGCTTGGAAAAAAGGCAGGCTGGACACTGATACAAAATTGGGATGAAAATTTAAAACCAAAAACACTAGAAGATTTAATAAATCAAAGTTGTAATGTATTGAATAATCATGGATGGGGGCGATTCGTTCCAAAACAAATTACAGAGGATTTAATTATAATTAATCTTTTTCATAACATTTCTTCAGAGTTAGAAAATAAATCTAAGTACTTTTGTTATTTTGTAACTGGGCTGTTAACAGGTATTGGAGAATTTGCAATTTATAGAGTGAATGTTACTGAAACTCAATGCTGTTTAGAAGAATTAAATTTAGATTTTTGCGAATACAAAATAGAACGAATTAAATAAACAAAAGTCTTCACCAAGGATCCCATTCTTCTGGATTTAATTCCTCATTATCACTATTATCAAGATTTTTTTCAGTAGAATCAGGGGGTATTTGAAATAAATTTTCCTTTAAACTTGGAATTTCTTCTTCGACCTCTTCTTGTTTATTTTCAATTAAATTTAAGTCTTCCTCTAAAGTAAGTGTTTCTTCTCCAATAACAACATCCTTAAAAGCCAAAATTAGAGAAAGAAAATTAAAAAATTCATCTCTATTCATTTTAACTTTTACTGAATTATCACTATTTAAAAGGGCTAATTTAATTATCCGGACTTCACCACTAATCTCAACTGAAGTTATTTCGATTTTTTCCTTTTGGTTTTTTAGTTGAATTTTCCAGGACGTTTCTCTTGTTTTTTCAATCTCCATCTTTTACTTTTCACATTAAATATTATTTAAATCTCATTAATTTAATAAAAATTCTTTAATTTAAAATTAATTCCAAATTTATTTAATTATATTATAAGTTTTATTGAATATACCAATAAGTATGTAAGGATAATTAATATAATGAGGGGAGGACGAAATTGAACTAGTACCTGGATTTTTTTTTTTTTAATGTTATATACTAAAAATACAGACTTACATAGAAATTTTTCCTCCTTGCAATCACCTAATTTTGAATAATCTAAGAATTTATAGAAAAACTTAATGTATAATTTCTCAGAGCCCGAGTATCTTAAATTTGAGCTAAAGAAAATGATGAACGAATTAGGATCTTTTAAAATTTTATTCAAAATAAAATTTAATATAAATAATAAGATAAAAAAAAATGAAAAGAGCAAAAAGAAAGAAGTTACAAGATTAATGTTTAAAAATTTTACAGGGTGAGTAATAAATATCAAAATAATAAGTTTACCATCACTGCCACCTATTATTTTTAAACTAAATAATAATAGTGAAGGAAAGAATGTAATTAAAAAAAAAAAACCTTCCCAAATATAACAATCATAAAATTATTCGAAAAAAACAAGAGCTCAAATATATTTAGAACAATACTGAAACCAAAAACCAATTTAAAAAAGCTATTTGGAATTTTACGATATCTTATATCAAGATAAGATCCAAATAAAAATAAACTTCCGAAATAAAAAACAGTTAATAGAACTATCAATAATACCATAATATTAAAAATCTCCTTCCCAAATGTCTATAAATTTCTTAAGACTTCGTGCTTTCATATTTTCCATTTTATATCTAAAGATTTTAATTCTTCCAAACTTCTTTTCTTGGATTAAATCCATCATCTTAAGGTAATTTAAATGCTTCAAGACACAAGTATGATTTAATCTTGTTTTCCTAATAATCTGTGAGATCGCTAATTCTCCATTTAACGCTAAAGTCTTTAAAACTTTCACTCTGGCCCTCGATCCCATAAGATCTTCAATCAAATTTTTGTGTCCTAATTTATTAACAATCATATCTCAATACCTTTTGAGTTTAATATCTCTATTGCGTTTTTTTCTAAATTACGTAGACTTAAATCAGGGATTTTTATTATAGCACGTCGCCCTTTTATCTTTTCACTAACAATTTTGGTAACTATTATATTCTCCCTTTTAAACTCTTGGAGATAATGCCATAATTGAGAATCAGATCTCGGATTTAATCCGACATTTTCACATAAGATATAATACCTTTTTAGGGTTTCTATAAATGAAATTTCAATCTTATCACTATTATCTAAAGCTTTTATTATGGCAAGTAAAAAAGTTAATTTTTGTGAATTCATCTCTTCTAAAATATCCAGTGTTGAAAATGGAAGTAAATCCTGATTTCCAAGTCTGATACATTCTGCTGTTATATACTTTAGATTTTTACTCTCAGCGATTTTGCATGATCTCCACAAGAGATTTAATCCACCTCTAATATCACCAGAATTATATGTAATTTCAGATACCATTCTAATAAGTTTGTCAGAAATTATATTTATTTTAAGACTGTTATCCGCTCTATACTTTAAAATGTCAAAAATTTGATTATTTGAATATTTCTTAAATTTTATTATATTTCTTTGTAGAGTGCTAACTGTACTGTTATCTAAATTGTTTAAACATGAAATATCTCTTACAATTCCTATAATTGATAGTCTCTGATCACCTTTCAAGGTGTCATCGTTAATCCGGGTTAATGAATAAATTAAATCTTCATGTTTATTTATTATATAACTCAATTCATCTAAAACAACTAATATATGTAAATTATATCGTTGAAGAAATTCAATTAAAATATCTAATAAATCTTGTGAAGAATAACCTCTTTTTGGAAATTTATTATTCATTAATTGAACTAATCTAACTAATACTTTATAGCTAGTTCTCTCTTTTCTACAATTAACATGAACATATTTTATATTTATATTTCGTTTCTTTGAAGCTCTTTCTAATAATTCTCCAAATAATTTTACAGTAACAGTTTTTCCTATTCCCGTTTTTCCGGTTATAAGAATCTTCCTTGATATTGAATTTGGATTAGTAATTAATCCTAGAAAAAGTTGAGATAATAATGAAAGTTCTTTATCTCTATGTGGTAATTTTTCCGGAATATAATTTATATCAAGCTTACTCTCATCTTTGAATAACGATGGTCTTTTTAATAACTCTTCAAAATACTCCATTGTCATATAATTTATTCAAAGGGCTTTTATTGTGATTTAAGATAACAATCGTTTATAATAAAGTACAGAGTATTAATTTTTTAACAAAAAATATTAAATATTATTCTATGAATAATATTCAAATCCTCCCAAAAATCTAATAATATTTTTCGAAATCAGTCCTGATTGTTACTCAATAATAGAAGTTTTTCAGAATTTTGTCGGTTTTTCAGACTTTATATATTCACTTTATCAGGACTCCACTAATATAAATTTAGAAATTTACCTTAAGTTTTAATATCTAATTATCAGGTCAGTTAACAATTTTTTACTCTTATTTTTTTTATTAGAGATTATAAATGACAAAACTATTAAAATAATAATTAAAATAGACATAAAAGATAAGATACTCATTTGTAAGGAATTCTTTTTATCAGAATATGTCTCTCGATTAATTTTAAGACTTAATGATAATGTTTTATTGTTTAAAAAATTAGTTCCATTAAAAATTATATTGATATTAAATTCTTGGCCCTTTAAATTAAAATTAAAGGATCCTTGAGGAATTTTAATTGTCAGAACTCCAAATTTATCAGTTTTATATTCGTTGATATAAATTAATGTTTTGTAATCATAGATTTTCAATACCATGTTATAAATAGCAAGTGGTTTTAAAGATTGGTTAAAGTAATAATAACAAAACAATCTAATTTCCAAATCTTCACTCTCTATTAAAGATTCATTAAAGCTTATAATATCAATAATTAGTTGATTCTTCTCTAGGTATAATTCATAAATAAATTTAGTGTCGTTATATATCCTATTATCTATTATCGAAAATACTATGAAATTCTGCCCTAGATTTAGATATGTAAGTGAATTTAAACATAGATCAACCATACCTGATAAATTCGTTGTGTAAGTACTTTGATAGCTAATAAAATTATTGGAATATATCTTAAATTGTATAGAATAATTAATTAAAAACAGGTTACTTTCAGAGGAGTCATCATAAAATTTTGCCGTAAGATATAAACAATCACCATATTTTATACGATCCCTATATCCTGTTAATTCACATAAAGGTTTTCTTTTAATTACTTTGATTTTAATAGCATCTAGAAAAGTGCAATCAGTATATGAAGTATAAAAATCATGATAATAGCTAAAGAATTTTATATAGAGGATATTTGAATAATTTGTAAAATCAATATTCAACTGTTGAAGGTTTACAGTCCAATTTCTTTCAAAAAAGCCAATTTCGTCATATTCAGGAGAATTCCAAATTTTTATGTCAGAACCATTAAATATTTGAACTTGGACATAAGAATTTTCATTATTAATATCATAACTTAATTCCCAAGATGCATTTATTTTAATGTCTTCATCAATGAAATATATCGTTTTATCAGTTTTTAAGTAATTGAAATTAAAGTAAAAAGCATTAACGAAACTAATAATGCTCAAAAAATCTATGAAAATCACTAATAGAAATATAAATAGTTTTTTTTTTTTCACACTCAGTTTTTCTAGTTTAATGTATAAAAACCTAAATAATTCCAAAAAAATTTATGTTATCAAATATTTAAATTTAAAATAATAAATGAATAAAATCTGTAATAGAAATGGGAAAAGTACGAACTATTTTAATTAAAAATGTGTCAAAAGAATTAATAAATAAATACCCTAATGTATTCACTACTGACTTTGAAAAAAATAAAAAATTATTGGATAAATATCTTGAAATAGATTCAAAACATTTAAGAAATAGAATCTCAGGATATATTGTGAACTTATTAAAAATTAGGGAAAAAGAATAAATTCTACAAAATAAGTATCTTTGATCTTTTGAATAATTTAAATAAATTTTGAGAAAAAAGGGATAATCATTAATGATAATATAAAAAAAATGGCAGATCTTCTTAGATCTGGAAATACAATGCTAAATATGGCTTGTCCTGTTTGTAATAATCCAATATTTCGAAATAACGAAGGAGTTAATTTTTGTCCGACTTGTAATAGAGAAATTTTAGTCATCAATAATAAAACTAATCAAGAAATTAGTACAATGAAAAACAAGATACAAAATAATAAACAACAAAAAGAATTTCACCAAGACAGGCAAAATGAGTTAGTTAATCTATTAGAAGATGTACTATTTGAAAAAATAGAAATGATTACTCATAAACTAAGAAATGAGAGTCATTTACAGTTAATAGAAAATTATACGAAAATTTTAATAAATTGTCTAGATCTTCTAAATAAAATCCCAGAGCGGAAATAAAAACAATAAACATCTTCACTTGATATTAAATATTAAGTTTTGACTTATTTCCAATTTATTTAAAAATATAGAACATAAAAAAGAACAAATGCTTCTGCCGGGATTCGAACCCGGGTCCCGAGGGTGAGAGCCTCGTATGCTTGATCCTAATCATAGTTTAATGAAAGCTACGTTAGATTGACCGAACTACACTACAGAAGCAGAAAATATGTATTTGATCAGTATTCTAAAACGCTAATAATAATAAATTTATATGATTTAAAAAATTTAATATGGTCTAAATCCAATTTCGCAAAATTTAACAAAATATTAAATTAAAATAAATTAAATTCTCTCAGGTTTTCACGATTATTATCAGTTAATAAAAATTGGCTTTAATAAATTTACATAATGATCTCTTATAGAATATTCCGCAATACTAGTAGCTTCTGATATGATTTTCTGTGTTAAAATTGTTTTTTGATCATAATCTTTTGCTATTAATTTATCTGCGAGGTATATAATTGCTCCTGTCAAAATAAAGGGATTTCTACCACCTCTATGCCATAAAGATAATGCTTCTAATATTTCACGACATTTCATAATTAATTTATTTTGAAACTCATGTTCTGACCATAATACTCCTTTTTTCAATATCCGTTCTTTTAAAAATTTATGTTTTATAACTTCATCTACTAATCTAATGAGATAATCTTCGCTTCGATGAGGCAGTGAATCATTATTTAAATAATGTTTATATCTTATTCCATCTCTTAAAATTAATCTAGGATTTACACGGTGTCCAAAATTTTGAAATGCATTTGAAATTTCGTTAATAGTTATTGGAGCATTGTGGTTTTCTTTCCTCGAAGCAAAGAAAATACAAAATGCGATTAGCGAAATGTTATTAATTACCTTTTCTTCACTTTTAACTATTTTTTTATAGTAATAAGCCACATTATTTCTAATATTTTTATTAAGGTTGAGATATAATGAAATCTTGTTTAAAATGTTAAAGATTCTATATTCTGTTTCATGATTTTTAATTCGCAAAAATTGGGCATAATTCTTTTTTAATCTTCTAAATAATTTTTGCTCACTTGGAGGTAGAAGTTTTCCGCTTTTATCTTTCAAATAATTAGATTTTTCATAATCAATAAATGAACCTAAGCCTCCTATGAAATCTGTTCGCTCTCCTAAGGCTACATACTGTTTACTCAGACTATTTTTGTTTTTTAAATCATGAAATATAAATGAGGATTCTCTATAGAGATTGTTAATTACTAATCCACATTCTTTACAAATCTTTTCAAAGCTATTAAGGATAGTTTTTCCTCCACATTCTGGACACTTTCCAGTATCTTCCCTATTAGTTTCAATTTGGCTAATTTTTAACACACTTATATATAGAATTTAAGTTTAAGATTTCAGGCTTAAATTATTTTAATTTCGTAGAACAGTATTATTGTTTAATAAAATGGTTTTTCTATGAAATGGAATAACGTTCTATTGGGAAAGAGAGAGATAATTAAAAGTAAAAAAGTAGGAATTTATAACATTCAATTTAGATGTAATTTAAACTGTACGTGAATATAAAATTTCACAAATTTGTTAAATTCAGGATTTAGATAGAAATGAGTCAAACTCCTAATAATATAGAAAAAATTAAAAATATTTCAAGTCTGAATTGTAAAGCATTGGAAAACATAATTAAAAAGCTAAAACCCATCATAGGAGGGAAAAGAGAAATTATGTATTCCGATATAATAAATTTAATTATTCGAGAAGGATTTATTGAGGAAGAGTATAAACAATTAATAATATGGTGTAATTATAAAATTAGACTAGGAAAAACTTTTGTAGAATTCGAATGAAACCTAACATGTTTCAATAGAGTTGAGCTTTAACTTTAAATATATTGTCTAATCAAAAAGTTATAATATCACAAAGGAATTATAAATACTAAATTATAATAATACGTATTAATATATTAAAATAAAAATTAATAGAATATTTCATTAATAACAAGTTCTTTTTGAAATATATTCAAAGGACCGATTTTTTTACTTTAAAATTAAATAATAAAGGTATGATTTCAATGGTGCGATTCACAGCAGATCATAAAGTATATATTAAACTATTATATTGGGGGATGGCAGGATCTGGAAAAACAACAATGGTAGATACATTATATAGATATACTAAAGAAGTTGAAAAAGATATTGAACCTACGGGGAATTTAACAAAAATCTCAATGGCTAGTGGATCTACATTATATTTTGATAGGGGTATTTTTCAATCAACAAAACAAAAGAGTCGGGGAAAGGTTTTTTATCATGTATATACTGTTGCTGGTCAGAGAAGGTTTTCACCTTTAAGAAAAAAAATATTTAAAGGAACAGACGGAGTT